>Ga0214542_1003242_pt1 | contig 33432 bp, 23 predicted proteins | sample CNSS1metaG_FD_160096 | JGI IMG/M metagenome (GOLD analysis project Ga0214542, IMG submission 160096) | Root nodule microbial communities from cowpea collected in UCLA plant growth center, Los Angeles, California, USA - CNSS1 | ecosystem: Host-associated > Plants > Roots > Nodule | place: USA...
ATATATATATATAGATATATATATATATATATATATATATGAGTTATTTCAGAATTTGAGAGATTTAAAACAAATTTACAAAGTGACATATTTTATTTAAAATTTATTTTTCAGTTTTTTAATGCAAAAAAATTATATCTTTGAATATAATTGGACAAAGAGAAGTGCATAGAATGTATATATCTCCATAAAAATTTAATAGAACTCTTTCTACAAATAAATCTCTCAAATTTGTCTCAATAATCTTCCATTAACTTGGATCATATATATTTTTATTAATAACTTTTTCTTGTTTGCGTGTCTTCTTTTAAAAATAAAGTCCTAATTAGTATTATTATCATTTATTTCTTTATAAATTTGATACAAACTTTGCAAGCCAATTAATGCGATATCTTGAAATTCTTAAAAAAATTCCACTTTTCATATTTATTTTCTTTCGCTCAAACATATAACATACAAGTGATTTATTGATATATTGTTAACCATTTCCCCTTGAATTTGACGTACTAAATATTGCAGAGCTAGAAATGTTAACAACACAAGAAAGAAACAGGTTGATGATTGTTGAATTCAGAGAATTAATGTTGAATGAGGGGTTGTTTTGTGGGCTTAGAATTTGGAAAAGAAGAATAGTGAGAATGAGAGTGGATAATGCAAACTAGTGTTATGGAAAACTCAAATTCACCCAATGAACAGAATCAAACAAGCACAGTAAGGGAAAGAATCATTTACAGCATGTACATACAACAAAAAAAATCATTATTTTATTGTCTTGTGTATATAACCCAACCCAAAAAATTGTTACAGGATATTTAAATACGACTGCACTAAATGCTTTATACCACAAGACATCCTCTTCCAAACAAAAGACCAGCTTTACTTTTTGTCTTCCAAGCCCAATGGGGCCCTCTCTTGTTCTCCACAATCCAAAACAACATTATTATATCGTAGCTCATACACCATCAATATAGTCAAACACAGACCTTGAAAAATCATCTTTGAATAATTGAATAATATCCTAAACTGATCGAGATCTCACATGGATTAAAAATTAATTAATTTACAACATATAAATAGGGATAAACATATTTGTAATAAATTAATTTAATGAAATTAAGTTAAGTTTAAATTTCACTTGTATCAAAACAATTAAAATTTTATGTTATTCAGAATTTAAATATATTATGTCAATCTTGGAATGCTTTCAATTTTTACTCTTATGTCCTCCGCATGAAAAAGTAAATTGGAAATCTCATCTCATCTTAAATAAGTCAAATTTAAAACATGCAAGTGATAAGAAATATATGACCTTTATTTAGTCTTTCAAATACTTTATGTGACATCAAACTAAAAAACTGCTCACTCTTTTCTTCATCATATATCCTCTCCAAATTTGTGTTGCTAATAGTGAAAATGTGGATCAAGAGGTATTATAGAACCCGTCCCAAATTGATGTCGGTTTTTTGCAATTTAAAATATAGAAGTATCTAGAATGATTTTTTAATTTTTCTGAGTAAAATCTAAAAAATCTAGGGAGCTTTTAATTAAGAAGGGTGTAAAAAATTTTGTAGTGAAATTTCAATTAGAAAAGCTCCTAGAAGAGAGTATATGTCTCTTAATGAAACGCTTATAAATACCTCATTGTATTTGACATATTTTCAAGTAAGGAAATTTGAGTTACATCTTCTATTTCTTACCTTTTCTCTAACAAAATGATATTAAGAGCTATGTTTTAAGTTAGAGAGTTGAGAGAGGATAAAAAATAGAAGAGTTGAGAGATGACAAGCAATGGATACACTACCTTCTAATTTTCTCGTCCTACAAATAAAATTATGAAAAATGTTATATCTTTGCACGACAGTGTTGCTTGGCTTTCAAAGTGTTTGGAAGATTGTATAAAAAGGCTATAAGAAGCCTCAAGATGAAGATGAATTATCTCCAAATGTGATGGTCACTTTGTTGAAAACAAGGAAAAACGATCAAGAAGCCCTTACTCTCATCTATCAATGTTTGGATGACCACATGTTTGAGAAGGTTAAATACTCTACTACGTCAAAGGAAGTTTGGGAGATCTTGGAAAAATCCCTCTAAAGCGTCGACAAAGTGAATAAGATAAGGTTTCAATAACTAAAGAGTAACTTTGAAGCTTTGAAGATGAAGGAATCTGAATCAATTTCATATTATTGTTCAAAAACGCTAAAATTGTCATAAGCTTGGTCATTTCTCTTGGAAATGTTGTCTTAATGACATTTAGGAAAAAACTAATCTTGTTATTGAAGAAGAATAACCAACATTGTTACTACAGTAACAGGTGAAAATAAGGATGCCAATTGTTCATGGTACTAGATAATGGTGCTAGCGATCACATGTGTGGATACAGGGTAAAGTTCTTGGAGCTAAATGAGAATGTGAATTAAAATGTTATTATTGTAGACTCATCAAAAGTTTGAATTGAAGGAAAAAGTGCAATTCTAATCTCTTCCAAAGATGGGAGTCGTAAGTTGATTAATGATGTTTATTGTGTTTCAGATTAGAAAAAAGAAAATATATCGAGTCTAGCTCAACTTCTTGAAAAAGGACATGAGATTCTCATGAAAGATAAATATTTTTGGTTTAAAGATCAAAATGAAAATTTAATTGCTAAGGTGCTTAGTCAAGAAGTAGAATGTTTATCTTGAATTTAAAGCAAAGCGTTTGAAGGTGATTCTACAAGATAAAGCATGGCACATGATGTTTAGACACATAAACTTTGGTGCCTTTAGAAGCTTGGGAGAAAAGGAGATGGTGAAAGGGATGCCAATAATTAATAATCCTAATCATGAGCAGTCCATTTGTGTAACCGCTCCTTGACATCCAATATGAAAATAAAAATCCTTAAGAAGCATGAAGTGGAAGGAAGCTTAGTGTTAATCATTTGTGCATCTTTGTGGAAGTATAACATGTGCCCATGTGCTGAAACAAGAAATACCCAAGCTTAATGACTAGAGTGCCAAACATGTCTTTGTTGGCTATGATGCTCAGTCTAAAGGCTATAAATTATACAATCAAAGCAAGGGCAAAGTGGTGGTAAGTTATGTTGTTGAATTTGATGAAGAAACTATGTGGAACTGGGAGGCTCAAGAAGAAAAGACTTTTGATGAAAACACAAGATATACATGAGATCTATGAAAGGTTTGATGAAATCATTTGTAATCCTTGAAGAATTATATTGCCTTCAAATAGATTATGAGCTATTAAATTTTTAGGAAGTTGTGAAAGATAAAAGGTGGAGACATGTCATGGAAGAGGAAATCAATTCAATCAAGAAGAATGATACTTGTGAATTAACAATTCTTCCTAAAGGTCATTAAGAAATTGGAGTAAAATGGGAATACAAGGCTAAAAATGATGTTAGTGTTGAGATAGAAAGCACGACTTGTTGTAAGAAGCTACAAGAAAAAGCATGGAGTAGACTATGATGAAGTTTGTGCAACTTTCGTTCGCATGGATATAATTCGTGTGTTAATTCCTTTGGCGGCTCAAATGAAGTGGAAGGTTTATCAAAACAATGTGAAATTTGTATTCTTAAATGGTTATCTAGAAGAAGTCTATATTAAACAGCCTTTGGGCTTTATAGTTGAAGGACATGAAGATAAGGTTCTAAAATTAAAGAGAATTTTGTTTGGGTTAAAGCAAGCGCCAAGAGCATGGAATAGTCACATTGACAAGTAGTTTTAAGATAATTGTGTGACTTGAAGACTGTTAAGTCTTGGGGTTAGGGTCTTGGCCAAGATTTATAGATAATGATTAAGATGGGTAAATGATCTGTCCTGTGATTATATGCTTATTATTTTATTTTCTCAGCTCACCCTTTCTGTTTGTGTGTGGCGATGATCGTGTAATTCGTTACACGGGAGCAGATGTTGATACAGGTGGTGCTGAGGATGCTCAGATGGCGGAGTGAGGGCTAGCATGGGAGTAGTGCTAGGGTTTTTGATAAATTGTAATTCATGTTTAAAATACGAATTTTGATAGCTTGTAATCAGTTATGTATTCTGTTATGAGTTTTGGCGCGCTATGTTAACGAAATAAAATTTTCCCGCGTTGGGATTTTTATCGAGATGACTATTTAATGAAATTATTTATTTTAATATTTATTTTTAAGTAATATTCCCTAGGGATGTTACAGAGATGACAGACATAGGGCTCATGTCTTACTATTTGGGTCTAAAGGTTAAGCAATTGGACAAATGTATTTTCATTTTTCAAGAAAGATATGCAAAAGAGGTTTTGAAGGAATTTAAAATGTTTAATTATATTCTAGTGAATTATCCATGGAAAGTGGGATGAAGTTATCAAAGTTTGAAGATGGAGGAAAGGGGGATCCTACTCCATTCAAAAGCCTTGTAGTAAGTTTGAGATACTTAACATGTACAAGGTCCTATATTTTGTATGTGGTTGAAGTAGTGAGTCAATTCATGGAAACTTCCACTTATACTCGTTCGAAAGTCGTTAAAAGCTCTATTATCTAAAAGATACTATTATTATTATTATTTTATTTTATTTCTTTTAATTTCAAACTTCTTGGATTTTGTCATACTGATTATAGGGGAGATATCGATGATAGAAAGAGATATAGTGACTTTATATTTTCATAGAAGGATTTGCTTTTTCATAGAGTTCAAAGAAGCAACTTATTACCACACTTTCAACAAACAAGTTAGAATTGTTAATTAATATTATTTTTCTTCCACAAACTTTCAAAGTTATTGTTAACTTGAGTGGTTATGTGTTGTTGTCAATTAATATTATTTTCCTTCCATAAACTTTCAAAGTTATTGTCAACCTGAGTGGTTATGTATTGTTGTCAATTAATATTGTTCGCAAATTTCATAATATTGTTGATTTAAAGCTGAATATGCAAACTTTGAAGAATATAGTTTCTTCCAAACAAACATTTCTCAACACCAAATAAATCAAGAATATGCTGAGAATTCATTCATAATTTACTTCAAAGCTTAAGCTTGAGATCCTAATAATCAAACATCTTAATATAAGTTCAAAATAAAATAAAAAAATTCACTCACAACCCTTCACATAATGATCTTCGAAATAGACATAATTTGGAAAGAGACTTCAGAAAAAGATTACATTAGAGAGAAAAAGAAAAGGTAGGTTTCTAGGGGATAGAATGTTTGAGCTTACTATGGACACCTACTTTTTTTTTAATCTCACCCCTCTTATCCCTTATGCAATATATGAAAGTTGTTTTCAGCCCACTATCCAAAAACCCACATCTTATTTCTACTATCTGTACCCTCGTATAAAATATATACATCAAATAAAAAATTACTAATTAAATTCAAACTAAACATATATTACTATAATGTTTAGTTATTAATTTATTTCATTCACTCATCTATTACATAAATACAAGTCCTTATTTAGATAACATTTAAGAGTTTAAGTATATTACAGATTAATTTATTATTAAATTTTATGTCAACATATAAGAATTATAAAAGATATTTTAATTATGTATAAATAAACTCTACTTAATATGAGCAATCATGTAATATTCTTAATGAGAGATAAACAATCAATTTACTAGATACGTTTGAATTGAACAAATAGGTTTATATTATTTTCTTTTCACCAACATCATAAATAAAAAATATATTTTTATTTTTTGTGTTTCTTGCATAGATACAGTTTCAAAGTATTTTTTAATTTTTCCATCGTAGCTCATCTTTGAATAGCTAAGATTTTGTGTACATGTATAAGATTACAGTATTTTTATTTTAATGAATATCTCTACAGACCCGTTTGTGATATTCATCTTTTAGTTATCGAACATCCTTAAATAATTTTTTCAGTTGTCCCGTCTCGAGAGTATCTTTTAATCTAAATAATTTAATTCATTTAAAAAATTATTCTTCGAACGTCCCATTTAATTAATAAGCGTAATTAAAAAAAACGTCACACAATTATAATATAACAGTGAGTCTTAGAGTTTAATCATAACGTCTTACAAACCAAGGCACATCGCGATGCCACAGAAAATAAAGGAAACCTGTTAAACAGTTTACTAGAATCATAGAGAAATAATAAAAGCAGACAAGTACATGGATCGTAACCCTAAAGATAGTCCAAGAAGGACAGAAAGTCCAGTCCAAAAAGACTAAGCAGCGGAATCGTCTCTCCCATATTGACCACGGTTACCTCTCGCATTTGCTCCCATCAATAAATTGATGATCATCGCAAAGGTAGAAGAACAACATACAAAGCAACCAACAAGAAAATGGTAAGCTAGAGCCAACAATATTTTTATCATGCAATCAAATGTACCTTCATAGTTCAATATACATATACAATATACATCTACCACCCAAGCATGTTATGACCTTTCAATCAATACACTAAGACTCGACTCGACTCATTCGGATACATATAGCCTGGTCGGATTCAGCGGATGCTTGCACTTGTGGTGGATACCTTTGCTCACCCCCGAGCTAAGTGTTACAAGTGTTACAATGAATCAATTTTCCTCACACACAAGATTAGCTCTTAATGAGTTTCAGGTCTCCTGCTACTCTTACCACATGAGTCAGTTCGCTAAGTGAGACTAACTGACTCCTTAGAGCGTCAGGATGCAACCTTACCTTGAATCCTTACCAGACCATATAGATGGGGCACCACCATAGACACCCACTAACAGGGGCCATGGGATTACGTCCCGACCACTGAAGCGCAACCATGAAAGTCCCACCTAGGGACTCCAAGGAATTACACACTTACACGGACCAATCATTCTTAATCAATCAAACTAATTTAGCATGCATACACACATATATACATATACATCACATACAAGTTTCTCATAATTCACCTCTTTCGTATTCCCAACTAAACCATACCAACTCATTATTCTCGAACCATGAATATGAAACTCCATCTTATATCATTACCATGCCACGTTGATACCAACCCTTTCATGTCTCATGTCGAACTCATACCAAACTCATCATTTCAATTCCATGAATCATCTCATACAAATATCATACTCACACCATGTTAAAACTCATGAATCACCATTCATGCACCATTACATTCACAAAGGCCATTCAATTCATATTCTCAAAGATAATACCCATACAAGCATATTGTCAACATTTGAGATCAAAGAAAACACCAGGACCAGCCACATTCTCGCCCAGCTTCTCGCTCAGGCAAAAACGGCGAGGAGGACCCTCACTCAGGCGAGCTCCCTTCGCCTAGCCGAGAGCTTGACTTCCAGTACAGTGGCCTTGCACGCGTTCTCACTTAGGCGAGACTCTCCTCGCCTAAGCGAGACGTTCGCTCGCTCAAAAACGTAGTAGGTTGCTTGGGCGACCATTCGTGGAAAATAACTTAGGCGAGCCTCTGTTAATCTCGCCTAGGCGAGACCAGCTCGCTTGGGCGAGTTTATCAGTGTTCGCCACTATTTTCACCTGCAGCAGACACATTAGCATACCCAAACAATGATCCAACCATATCATACATCCATAACAGCAGGCAAAACTCAATCAATCACGAAACCAACACCAAACAACACAATTACCCCAAACAATTAGGAGGGTTCTAGCTTCCCTTACCTGGAAGGGTTTAGCAGAAGACTCCTAGACCAAACTGATTTAGCACAGCAGCTCCGATGCTAGCTCGGGGACGACTTAAGGAGCTGGAAAAGGAAAGGGCAGCAGAGACATGAGCTACCCAGAGTAACAATAGTAGAAAATAACAAGCACTGTGGGGAAAGATACTTACGTGAAGAGGAAACACTGGTTCGACTCGCTTGACCAAGGTGACACCAAACCCTAACTGAGTGGGAGACGGCTGCGGCTCAAGGATCTCTGAAGTGAGAGAAAAATGAGAGTTAGGACAGACTTAGGTTGGTTTTATCTGTTGGGCCAGCCATTAAGCCCACTCACAAGGGGCGGCCTTTTAATTTAGGACAGGAAGGAATGAAATAATTTTAATAGGCCTTACAATTCTTGAGCAATAATATATAATAATACACTTTTTTTTTAGCATTGAAAAATTCAAAATTTCAATTAAACTGAAAAACTACTTAATAAATTGATTGAATTAAATTTAAAATACTATCATTCGAATGTAAATTTAAGCTAATTTTATAGCACATCATTAATTTTAAAACGTGTTATTTTTTCTTAAAATATAATTTAGTTTCACAAAATGTTAATTTTATTATTTTAAATATAATGATAAAAGGTTAAATAAGATATATTTTGAATCTCTAAAACTGGCAAAATTCGGTATTAATTTTATTAAACAAAAATGGTTTGTTTTAGTTTTTCTAAGCGTTGTCTAAATAATTTGAACTTGAAGAAGTAAAAGAAGAAGATAATAGTGAATTATATATATATAAAACATATTTTATCCTCTATATAGTTTCCCGAATTATAGTTAGGGTAGACTCGGGTAATGGACGTGGGCCATCAAAAAGCCCATAAAAGCCCTATACATGAGCCGGGGAAGACGGTGATGCTTACACGTGTGAAGTGTCTATTCACGAGGATAAGGTCAGTGACAATGAATTCTCTCTCCTCTTAATCCGTTTGGTTAAGTAAATTAAGACGCTAAGCCAATGATGAGAGAGAGAGAGGGGTAGGCATTGATCACGTGGAGTTATTAATCATTATTATTAATTAAATTAAAATTAAAACTTATTTTGAGAGAAAGAAAGAGCGTTGAATGGATCGGGTAGGTTTATCCAAAATTGTAGGTAAAGTGGGGGTGAAATTACATTTGAGAAAAATTTGGATTTCATTTGGTTTGCATTTTGATTTGCGTGTGTTTTGTCCTATGTGGGGCGTCAACCCCACAAGTGTAAAGTCACCACCATCAGCATTCAGCGTCAAGTTTCTATAAATACGCCACTCCTTCCGCTCATCTCATTGTTTAATTTCACGTTCTTAGCATAGCTTCTGCGGTGAGAGTTAGAGAGAGAGAGAGAGAGAGAGAATACTCATTTTTCTTTATTGTTGTTTTCTCTTTTTCTTTTTGAAGGTACTCAGAAGGACGACGAAGACTTTATCCCTGTGTTTCACTTAGCTCAACAACGCGTGAGTTATTTTCCCTTCCCTATATCTTTTTCAGCCTGTTATGATTCTAAGTTAAATTCTCATTTTTTTTATTATTACTGTTGTTGTTCAAGTGCGTAGCATGTATTTGTAAAACAATTTTGATTTTGATGTGTGGGAGGGAAAATATGACGCAGAAGTTTGGATTTTTGATTTTTGACAGAGCGCGTGTGTTGGTTGTCGCGTTGTCTGTTGTTTTGAAAATCCCACTTGGGTATGGTTTAGATCTGTTGTCACATGGGAGTGTTTGTCAAAGGTAGATGGAGCAGTTGAGTATATGATTCTGTTCACCAATTAGATTCCAGATTTGTGTTTTTGTGATGTTTAATTTGATGATTTCTGAATATGGTTGGTCAACGGCTGTTCAACGAATATCCGTGGCGTTTTGTGAAGGGGAATGAGATATTATTGTTGAGTGAGGCTTTGTAGAAGGGAAAAGGGAGGTTTTGGTTGTAGAGTGTGTGAGTTGTTATGTATGTTTGTAGGTAGAGGATGAATATTGTTGAGTTTGACTGAAATGTGTGTTGTTGTGGTGGGCCATGCAGAGAATTCAGGCAAAGGCCTTGAAGTTGGAGTGTGTTAAGATTACTTAGGAGTTGCTGTCTTGACTGAAGGAATGGAGGTATATGGCAAATCTATGGTTGCAGGTCCTGCAAATGTTATTTTTCTGTCGGGTATAATGGGCCGAGATGGTCAAATTCCTGGTCACAAATGCGACTGGAAATGTCAAAATGAACATGTTTGTGGAAACATGTATCTCTGCAAGCTAACTGGGCTCACTCACATCTGTGATAAAAACTGTAACCAGAGAATTCTGTATGACAACCATAGCTCCCTTTGTCGAGCTAGTGGTCAAATTTTCCCCCTTACACCGGCGGAGGAACAGGCCGTGAGAGGTGTTCGAAGGAAGCATGATGCGGCGGAGAATTCTCCTACCGAGAGCTGTGGTTTTAAACGTAGGCGGGGCGATGCCCAATTCCACCCTTCTCCTTTTGAGAGATCTTTCTCTGCTGTCAGTCCTATCTGCAGCCAAGTTGGAGATGGCATGGATTTGAGCTAGATATATACTATATAACTGGAAAAAACTCTTTTATCATTGCACTTCACTTGTCCCTTTTTCCCCTTTTTCTATTAGATGAGTATGAATAACGGAACTTGAACAATTATTTGGACTGCTTATTGGTGGACATGAATGTTCATCTATTGTAGGAACTCCTTATATTTCTAGTATCAATGTAATGTAGTGCTTAATGTAGCTTGACTGTTGAATGGGGATTTGAGCTGGCTCTATTTAGTATTCAGATGGTTATGAAATCTGAATTCATTTCAGTTTCTGTTGCTAACCTTGTTGAGAAGCAGACTGTTGGATCTGAATGGTGTGCTTTGTATCAACGATGTACTAAACTCTTAACGTTTTCTAGCTGCTGTCAAGTTTCTAGTGTTTCTGTAATCGCAGGGCAGAGCTATTCCAGTATTAGTGTACTCATTACTAAGACTACACTACTGCTTCTGATCTGAGTTGTATTATTCTACTCCTTTTATTTCCCTCAGATCCATTAGAACAGCAGATGATTATCAATCATATCTCTTAGGATGATAACCTAATTCATAGTTGTGTTGAATTTCTTTGACTTCTGTAAGCTCAGGTCTCTCCAGTTCCTCACATGGACAAAGTTGCTGTGCATGTGAATGCTATTTATTTTTATTTTGCTGCCTAATTTCTTGTTCTTTTGCAGACACAACGGAGATAATAGTCCATATTTTCATTAATTCATTTTTTGGTTATATCTAATTCGTTCCATGAGTTAACTGATGTCTGGATGTCTTCAGTTTAATGTGACTTGTGCAGGTTTTGAAGCTTGTGCTACCAAGGAGCATTCAAAACATTTGTGTTGCAAATACTTAATGACATATTTTAATATGGAATTGCTCTATACTAGAAGTTGAAATATTGATATTTGTCTTCTTGTTTTCTTGTAGGTACATGCTTAGGTACTACTAATGCTCAAATTATCCTCTACTGAGGTTTATGATGAGATAAAGCAGCTTCTACGGAGGGGAAATAACAGTTGATCATAGGAGAGGTATGATGCCTCAACAAGTTTTGGTGGATGATGAAGACATAAAGCGGAAAGTTGAAAAAACTGGCACGCTCAATTTCAGTTTAGTTTGAACCTTTTGGTGTATGACCAGATGAATTTGTCTTCCACCGTGTCATGTCTTACCTGTGGACAGTGACATTGATTGAACATATTAAAGTGACTTGTTCGGGATACTCCAATTATCAGCAGTCTGTCTATCAGTCAACCCTACCCTCTATATTGGAGGTTTAAGTGATTTTTCCTTTGTTTGAAATATGAAATTAAGCTCTTCACCTCAGAGTTGATATTTTCTTTGAAGTTTTTTGCTTTTAGTCTAGGCAGATTTTAAGTTTGTATCATGATATTTGAGTGCCACAGGCATATCTAATCTCTCTGTCACACTGAATGACCTTTTACAGTTTATTGATGAAATTTGGAATTGTCAAAGCTTAGATTGTTTGGTGGGAAAGAGAACGAAAAAATAATTTAAAAGAAAAATGAAATTTGCAGTACCACTTCTCTTTACCTACTTTTATTCTAGTTTTCTCTCTTTTCCATTCAAACATTTTTAACTGTTTTCCCTCATTTATTTAACTTATTTCTTATCTATTTAGCAATTATTGTTTCAAAGCCCTTTCTCACAAACCTAAACCTCAACCGAAAGGAAAACGGAAAATAAAGAAAATTACAAGCTGTAGTATAAAATGTTTACTTCAGAACATCAAAATTTCTGAGGAAAGCTTTCACCCCATACCGATTATTTTTTAGAAAAATTCTTGTTGGAAGCTGATTTACCCTGTGCTGTGGATTTCTTGGTAACTAATTGGCCATCAAAATTCGCATCATTATCCTTCAATTGTATTCGATGTTTCTTGAAGAAACGTTGGCAATGCCTGATGAAGAACTCATATTTATTCTGAAAGCAACAAGGTACCTGATTGGTTGGCAAATAATTTCCATTTCGGCATACCCTTTCTTTGAAGATTTGGCTATTATAAAAAGAAGATTCACTTTAAATGGTAAATTATATTGGGTGATAACTAGCCATTCAACAAAAAGAAAAAAATATTAAAATATATGTACTACATAATTAATTACGAAATTATTAGTTTTCCTATAGAGCCATTACTTTATACTTTATTCTTAGAGCACTCTCCATTTTAAAAGAGTTATATTACTTTAAAAGGTTCTTAACAAGTGACAATAAAGAGAACTCCACTTTCTGTTATAAGAAGTAACGGAAAGAGCATAAGATTATATATATTTAAAAGTGATGAAGTATACGTTTCGTTGACCAGGATTAGAGATATATTTCAGAAGTAACTTCGACAGAGTTGCTTCAATAACTCTATCTTTTGAATTTTATTAATCTAACTATTGAAAGTTCTGATTTCAGTGAAAAGTTGTGATTACTAAATTTTTTATAAACTAGATATTTATATTTGTGTAATCTTATAATCAATATTTATTTATTTCTGTAAAAAGTACATATTTGGCTATGCTTCCTCGAAAGTTGACGTATATGACATGCCAATGATCTGATGCTCCTTGAAAGGCCTAGCAACTTTATTTAGGAGGAATCGTAGCTCCCTTTTTTATGATAATCCCATCCAAGATATTATAGGATAGTCTCAGATTTTCTGAAACGATTCTTTGAAGAAATCAACGATTTATCCAATCGGGCACTTACAATTCCAGATTTGTACAACTTCCCATGCGACAACCAAAGCAAAGAATTGCTTCTAGATGAGAGCATCCACAACATAAGAAATACTAAACCCATAAAGCTGGTCTTGTGGCCGAGGATTTCATGAAAGCAACGTAAGTGTCTGTCTGTTGTAATGATAACTGATTTAGCACACAAGTCCCTCTCTCAGAATAGTATAAATTACAAATCTTAGGCGCATTGTCCATTCCCTTGGCCATAAAAAAACAATCCCTCTAGTTTCTTAGGCTCAATATTACCAGCTATAATAATCCTTGAATATGACAGCAAAGACATCCTGGAACCTAACCAGTTTGGTCATTCTCTTTACATTCTTGACTTGCTCTTTCTCAAACACATTCACCATCATCAACAACTGTCCACAAACTATATGGCCTGGTACCCTTGCAGGTTCAGGGAGTCCTCCACTTGCACCAACCGGATTCCGGTTGGACACGGGTCAAAGCATCAAACTTACGACTGTCCCAGGTTGGTCAGGACGGATATGGGCAAGGACTGGTTGTAAATTTGATGCAACAGGTGTTGGAAGATGCCAAACAGGTGACTGTGGAGGAAGGCTGGAATGTGAGGGAAATGGTGCTGCTCCTCCTACCTCACTGTTTGAGATAACATTTGGTGCAGGCAATGGACAAGACTACTATGATGTTAGCATGGTAGATGGTTACAATTTGCCATTACTCGCTCTGCCACGAGGTGCACATGGTGGTGCCTGCAATGCCACAGGTTGTATTACTGATATCAACAGAGGTAAGAGTTTATTTAAAGCACAAATATGTAATTAGGTACTTAAATAACAAAAGAAATCACAAGGGTACCACATACAATTGAAGCAAATGAAATGGTACAGGTTGCCCGGCAGAACTTCAAGTATTAGGAGGTGTCCCAAATCAAGGGGTAGTGGGGTGTAGGAGTGCTTGTGAGGCATTCAAGTTGGATAAGTATTGCTGCAGTGGAGAATTTGCAAATCCAAATACATGCCAGCCTTCATATTATTCAACCTTATTCAAGAAAGCTTGTCCAAGAGCTTATAGCTATGCGTTTGACGATGGCACCAGCACTTTCACTTGCAAAGCATATGAATACGATATTGTTTTCTGTCCCAACAGCAACGGGTACACACCAAATCCTGCATCTCCTCCTCCACCAATTAGACAGCCCTATTGGAAGCATCACCAGGTCACTTCCTCGTCAAATATTTTATTACCCTTTCCAGCGCCAATCTTTCTCTTGGTTCTCACTCTTACTTTCTTGGCATTTGTAAGACACGGCCAATGATATAAAACATCTACAAGATATCCTCAAGGGATTTCCAGAAGGGAAAATATGGCCAAATCAATGAGACGGAAATGATGAACCACGGAAATATTAGAGTTGAAGAACCCTCTGTGAACAAATGATTCAGAAAGTACAGTTCTAAAGCTCCAGTAGTAAGCTAGGGGCTTATTAAGAACTAATGGATATCATATAAACAGCATCCGGTCATAATTCCAGTCTATTGATTATTCTCTCGAGATAGCTAGGAAATCTTGCAAAATAAATTTTAAGAAGGAAACAATGTAACCCAGGAACCTCAAATTCATTCTCTCATATTCTATAGTACATGTTCTGCAGAAATTTAGCGAAAAAAGTGTACCTTCTAGATGATAATAGCCGGCTAATGGAGATAAATTAAAAGAAACGATAAATGATGTTTACTGGAAAGAAATTACAATCAGTAATACTGAAACTGGACCCCAAATAATAAACATTATAAGGAATTTCTGAGAACTCATTCTACCGATTATAAGCTTTCAATTCTACTGTGCGGGGTTTGAAAAAAACTCTAACAGCAGCTATTCTACTGTCGCCATCGCGAACATGGGAAAAGTGATTCAGGATTTCTACTTTTAATCCAAGGGTTGAGTTATATTGGTGCATGACATATACAAGATATTACAGAGAGCTTCTTTGACTCATTTCTTGGTCTTTGACCTTTTGGAACCTGGAGTTTTTTTCTTTGCTATCTTTGCTTGTGCTTTTCCTCCTGTATTTCTACCTCTTTTCTTTTCAGCACCCTGCATCCAGATATTCAGTAATTAAGTATGCATCACGCACCATCATTTTCATTCACAAAGCAGAAATCTAAAATCAAGAATGACTATTAGGAAACTTACTGATGTTTTGTCAGCCTTCCCTTTTGATTTACCATTAGCTTGTTCCTCACCATTCTCATTTTGATCAGTTTGGTTGGTTGATTTCTGCATCTTGCCAGCCTCCTCATCCGAATCAAAGAAAAAACCATCCAGTGTCCCTTCTCAAAGGAAAGGAATAGATGTGAGGAAAGGAATTTATGCAGGATATATGAAGATAACAAATTATCATACATAAAACACCAATTAGTTGGCAGATGCAAATAACCTTCAACCATAGTTTCAGCTTCGTACACATTAAACTGTGGCTTCAGCTGTATGAAGTCATTCATGATGGCCTCGATCTGAAATAAATAACGAGTTAAATGATAACATATATATTTTCAAAATCCTTGGCAAGGCTGATTAATAAATTACTTCTGAGTAACAACATTAAATATTAAATAAAACATATGCCAAATGCGGACAAGTTTACTAACTTAATAAAACAGTACTAGTAAATAAGTAGATACTAGATAACCAACAGACCTTGGCCTCTGACTGCCCAAAACTAACCTGAAAAACAAAATACAAGCTCGTGTGAAAGCAATATTTGAAGGATATTATATCTTGATAAAGAAAAAGTTATAATATCCTGAAGAAAAAAAAATTTGATAAAATGAGATTGTCCGAATAAAAAACTCAGTGCAGTTAAATACAGATCACTTCACATACAACACAAAACGTCCGGCTAGGAACTATTGATGTTTTGTATATTGTTCCTGAAAAGATGAGGAAAATTCGAACCATCAGATGCCGGTTGTCACTGGTCACAATCAAGTAAAAGTACTGCCTCAACAACGAAGAAAATGGGAATTATGTTTTCAGACAAATTATTAACTTCCTCCTTGAATATTTTGCCCATCATTTTTCTCAACCTCCCTCTTCCTCTCCTGATTCTGTTACCCTTAGGGATATAAATTAGCCGAACAAATCATGAATTGTCTGACCTCCCTTTGTTAATTATTTGCTTATACTCGTTTGCTTAGTTAAATAAGCAGGCCCAAACTTGAGACTATGTTTGATTATTTAAAATGAGCCGAGTTGAAGCTCTAAAATCTCAATATTAAAGGCTTTGGAATAGCTTACGAATATTTTTTATGAAATAATTTAATATATTCTACTAATAATTTTTATAAAAGAATACCTTTTATTTACTTTTCAACATTTTTTTAGTAAAAAATAGAAAAAAAAATATTAAAGTAGAAAACAAATAATTGTTATAAATAAATAAAACAAGTTAAGCTCAAACTTAATCAAGTTTTCAATTAGACTCATCTAAATAAACGATTCAAGTTTAAGCTTTAAGCTTAAGCATTCAATTATTTTCCCAAAACAAGCCCAAGCTTGAAGAACTCCACGAAATAACACCCCGTAGTTTACCTTCCATTCTTCTAGTGTCCTTCCTAGGCCTTCTACAGGTCATTAAATGCCCAAACAACCTAGCAAATATCTATCTATTTATAAAAGGCAAATATGGTTCAGTCTGAGATTTACATATTTGAAAAAATGGAGCAAGGTAAACATTTCATGGAAACCCAACATGTAGCAATCATAATAGCTCTAAAATAGTTTAGCTGTTTATGGTTTTGCATACATGCATGCTACAGTGTTATGTTCAAGATATATGCGCTTGTCTCAATAAATAATAAAGAATAAGAAGCTACAATTTGTGTATTAATCAGAACACTTAAACTAAAATACCTTTCAAGTCTAAATACATTTCCTGATCCCCAGATGGTGAGTCCGAAATTATAATCCGTCCAACAGCACCCATATCACCACTTAGATCTATGGAGTCACCTTGACACTCAATGAGTGCCTGAAAAAACAGAAGGCTCCTTTTATCATGAATAAGAATTAAGAAAAGGGAAATCAGAATCAACACTAGAGGAAACATGTGAGTTTTACAAGTAAAAATCTCCAACCCAAAACATAGCTAGAAGCCAAACTAGCAACTTGGCATCTGACAAAAAAATTATTTATTTTAAAAGAGAAACCTTAGATACTCATTTGGATGTCTCGCAATAACAACACTAAACCATGATCCTTACAATTATAAGACAGAACAAACTGTAAAGGAAAACCCAAAACATAAAGTTGTCAGCAAACCTTTGTACGATGGACTTTCTCAGAAAGCATCAAAGGCAACCTGGTGGAGGAAACCTGCAACTCACATATAACAACCACAAGTCAGGATGCCAGCCTAAACGAAGAAAGTCAGTGTGACCTTCAATAGTTAATACTTATTCAAGTTTTGAAGTCTGAAACATTGTTTAGACAGTTACTATAATCTTAGCCGTTCTTACATCTGATTCGGCAAGCTTTCCAAAAGTTTCTTCCTCTTCAACATTCACATCTCCACCACTACTTTTTCCCTTTTCACTTCCTTTAATTTTGTTCCCTTTAACTGGTGTATGACTGTCGATATCTATTTGTTTTTTTGAAGACTTCTCTTCTGAACCCTTTTTGGATGGATACTTTCCAAAAACAAGTCCATCTGCACTGTCTTCTTCATCTGATAATTGGGGCTGAGAGGTTTCAACCTGATCAATATGATCTTCTCCTTTTGGGCTATGATCATGGAATGACTCAGAATCTGATGACAGTGTCCAAACTGATTGAATAGATACCTATGAAAAAACGTTTGATATTAACAGCAATCACAAATAAGTAGCAGTCCAGCGCTGCTTTCACGACAGAAGACAGTCGGTGCATTCAGAAAACCAATTAAACTAGGTGAGAAATATTGAGGTGCCCGAAGCATCTACGTAATTGTTTCTTTCTTCTTCTAAATCTATAATGAATATGCCCTGACAATTAAAGAGGAGAAGAAAAGGCTCTTACTTTATGCTCTATATTCTTGTCGATGTTTGATTCATTTGCTGTTTTTTCTCCCTCTTTGTTTCCTGGATCACAATAACAAATGTCAAAATGATAATTGATAAAAAGTGAGAAACAACTCTCACATCCCGATACTCCTGTCATTCTTTTTACTAAAACCTAAGTTTTACACTTAAGTTAGTGTTAAGTTCTGGATAAACTCATTTTATTTTCTCTCTTACAAATAGTTATGGAAAAAGTTTATCTAAATAGGTCAACATAGTTATCAGAAGAGAACAACAAAGCGCTAAGCAAATCTCAAATGTACCTTCTTTGGCCTTTTTCTTATCTAATTTCTTTCTTTTGGATGGTGTTTGACTTTCAACTTCTGAACTCACTGGTGTCTTTCTCTTGCTCCCGGCGACCTTCAAAGATTGGGAAGACTTTGGAGAAGACCCTTCCTCGTCAGTTTTATCGTCATTCCGAGATTTACCATCCCGTAAAGACCCAGAATCAGAGGACAGTGTCAAATGCGATGGAGACGGCACCTAGTCAACGATACAAAGTTTTTTGTTACGACAAACAAAGACGTAAGAAGCTAGGAAGAAAGCAAGGTATTGCGATGGCAGAAGCACAAGGGACTGATGTTAAAATTCAACGATGCAATTCAACAATGAACATAATAATGAATACACGGCAAAGGGAAAGTTGATAAGTTAATTGAACGGGCATAAAGTGATACCTTAAAAGAACGCAACCAATCTGGGGAGCTCTCCCTTGAACTGCTCATTTTCAGGGATGAATTTCAAACGAAAACGGATTGGTCCCTGAAAGGAAAACGGTAAGTCAGTGTCCATTTTCATTAGAGCAATTGATCGAACATGTTGTGCGCCGGAACAAAACCAGCCACTGTCGAGAAGAAGATTATATATAGCTGAAGCCAAATTGGAAGAAATGTTGATATGTTGATTGCTACATACCTTCAATGCTGCTGCAGACACTACCAACCAGCGAGAGCGGGAAATTTCATTGGGGCGAAACCCAAGTCTGATTTGTTATGCTTCTCCCAATTCCCAACGACGCGTCGTTTCGTCATCAACGCACTTCCGAAATTAAACTTGTTTGATATTAATATATACAAATTAAGGTGTCTTTGTTAAAATGTGAAATATTAGTAGTGTGCATGTACTAAATCTAATAGTAATTATTCAACTTTTTTGTTGAAGCGTTTTCTGAATAAGTTCTAGAACTGTAGGTAATTTAAAATAGGATTTATATGCGGGAAATAATTAATAAAACTGTAAAATTGTAATGAACTTTAAATAAATAAATATGAATATATAGATATGTATGAGTTCAAAGTATAAAATCATTTCTGTAAAGATTTTTTTTATAAGTACATGTAATTTTATAGATCTAGTGTGATTTTTTTTCGTTTTTTTTTCTTTTCTATTTGTTTTTTTAATAAAATCTTCATTACAACTATGCTTAGCATCACTTATTTGAAATATAGATATGCATAAACCAATCAACTTTTACTGGTTTAGAATTTCTTTTACAAATCCGAAATCACCCCAATTAAGGATGGGTGAGCTCAATTCATATTAGTCGGGTTGATTTTTTTTAAGATATCTAAAATTACATTTCCAAAAAAAAAAAATTGTTTACACACAAAAAGTTACATATTATTATTATGTTGTTAGAATTGTGAACAGTATGTTTTATTATATGTTTTATTGTAATTAGTTTCAAAAAAAAAAAACGAATGAGGGAGAGAAGAAATAATTAGGGTTTTGCGTCAGTGTTTGTGCAAGTGAGGGGAGGCGTGAAGCGGCAACAATGAAGACGATTCTCCCTTCCCAACAACAACACGCTCTTCCCCCCAGACGGAACCGCTCCGGCTCCAACTCCGGTTCCGGCTCCTTCTCAGCCGGTTAAGACACGCGACCGCAAAAGAGGTAGAGGAGTGAAGGATGCGGGTGTATACAAACCTGATCTGGATTTATGTCCTGCAAACGATCAGTGTACATGGTCCAACAAAGGACATTACAATTCATGAAAATATCTTTTTGAACGGAAAATTGATGTTATATATACAAACTACGTAAAGAAACTTCATCATGTTAAACGCACTCCAGAAACTAAAAAGGGCAACAAAAGCTATAAAACAATACAATATATAAATGACCTAGAATCAAAAGCATAAAACTAAAGCAATATAAACAGGTTTTATTAATCAATCTCAGACTAATTGGACTCAACCAGAGAAACTTCCAATATGAATACAGCAATTTCTTTTGTTTGTCTATCTAGTAATAATTCCTACTTTCAATTGGTTTTGGTATGTCAAAAGTGTCGCATTATTTAGGAGTCCAGACTATAAATAATTTATAAATAACCTCCTTTCTAATCTCACTGAGATGTCTTTTAAACAAAACTGTAACAATGTTTTTTTACTTTAAACAACATTTTTAAGCTGTTGTTTAAACTCAAAAAAGGTGTAGTTCGTTAAATTAATTTTGTCTATAAGTTGTATGATATTAAGTTTTCCTTCATTTATTTTAATGTAATAAGTTGAGTAGTTTCTTTGAATGTGAGTACTACATCATACATTGGATTAAAACTATCATTAGAGAAATGATCAAAATAAGACAAAAATGAATAAGCTATCTCTTTAAGAATGTAGAAAATTAGATTTTGATTAAATGGACTCTAAGTCTATTGTATTTCTTGTCCCAATCAAAGGCACTGTAAGCTTCTGTATGACTTTTTTAATACTCTTTTAGTAGACTGTTAAGAGATTTTGGTTAAATTATTGTTTTGGAAAGTGTAGATGTACTTGGGATCAAAGAGTTTGAGAGAGTGATTTATGTGTTACAAATTTTCACATAGTGTTAGTATCTTATTATCTTTAGACAACGGTCATGATTTTTATTCTGATTTTAGGTTTCCAAATTATATCTTTATGTATCATTGTTTTATGTTATTTATTTGTTAATAAAGTAATTTTTGGAATAAAAACGATCATGTTTTTAATTGATGATGTGATTTTTTCGATATATATATATATATATATATATATATATGTCATTCTCGACAATTTTTGTTATTCAGGTTTCAGTTTCATGGCAAAACAAATTCAATTTAAAAAAAAAACTCAAAATTTTACATCTTTTATTCCTATAGACATGAATTTACATCAATTAGAACATTACAGATGTAAATTTAGACGTAAATCTGATTTAGAATAAAGAAAAAAAAAACATCAAAATTTATATCATTTGTTTTCACAACGTATATTAATAGATTTGCCTTTTCTGTTTTAGTGACAGAGGATTCGGTCCAACAAAATATAATTTTAAGACTATTGGTGGACAAATATTATTCTATACATGTCCCATCTTTTAATACAAATGTAGAAGCTTTTAGATATTAAGAAACATAATTTGTTTTTAATTAGTGTTATTAATTTTTTTCTGTAAGGAAAAAACGTATGTTCAAAATAACAGCATTTAACAAGTATTGAAAAGTTAAATTATTTTTCTCATTTAATGAGACGTTGAAAGTTCATTTGATAGAAGATCTCTAGTGTTAGTTATTGTTGTTAGAATGATTAACCTATACGAATGTCATAGTTAAAAATAAACATTTTCTCTCTTTATTTACATGTAGTTATGTTTGTGAAAGTGCAAACATTATTAGTCTCGAGTATAATTACTAATAATATATTTCAAACCCTAAATCAAAATCTATATATTGAAAGCGTCATGAATAAAGGAGGAAAAGTATAATTATTATTAATATATTTTATTAGAGATATGATATATGGGATTTTTAAAACTGAAGAGGAAATCATTAAATCTCAAAATGTTTTGAAATAGAAGTCATATTTTGAAATGATTATTTCTAATACAGAATGATATTGTGAATGAAATATAAGGTTCAGAATAATATATTTAAATATTGTTATAATAACTCACGAAGAAAAACAACATAAATTGTTGGCATTATAACAACGTTAAATATTCAACACTAGCAATCTAGATTCTAGATTGAAGTATTCAAATTCCTATGTATGGTTTCGCATTATTAACATTCTTCTAAGTCTGACATAACATCAACATTTTTTTCAAAGAACGAGGTCAATTCAATTTAAGCCTATGAATTTCATTAGTCTATATTTTCACTTAAATAATCAATAAGCTGAAACAGAGGTTCAAAAACGCCACCATTATTACTTCCTTAATATTTATGTCGTATCATATGAAATATAAATTAAATATAATTATTTTGGCGGAAAATACGCGTACAAACAAAAAAGTCAGCTATTGACATTATAGTAATTTGTATTATTAATTTAATAAAATCTTTCATAATCTTTTAGAAATGTCTTTTCAATCTCTTAGTAAAATATCTAAAAGAAGCCTTCTATTTCACAATGCTTATGGCTAAAAAAGTTCAACCTTTGATTCTTTTCGGGTATATAAACATAACAAACAATATTAACATAGGAATCTAGTAAGTCAAGATAAAACAAAGTTGAAATTTTCGGTCTAAGACACACAAATTGATAATAAAATAATAGTGTAGTGAAGAATAATAAGGATTGAAGGTGTACGATTGAGAATAAGTATAAGAAGTAAAATGAATGATATTTTCATTTGATTTTTTTGTGTTTAATTTTTTGAATATTCGAGTAGAAAAGATGAGATGATTTTATTTATGGACGTAATATTGCAATTCTATATGTCAATTAACTTAAAGTGAATATTAATGGTGTAATTAGAAATTGTTTTTATTTGACTTAATGTGTTACTTTTATAGGAAATTCAAATAAATATATGAATAATTTTCTTTAGCTTATAAATCTTTCTTTAAGTTATATATATATGGGACTTATTTTAAAATGATACTTTTAATTATAAACAAATTTTTAAAGTAATTTCTATTGAGAAAATGCTCTTAGTATTAGGACGGCACCCTATAACCATACGCATAATTAAAATTCACATGGAATTGTCAAAGTTTGAATTGGTCAAAGTGAAAAAATCGACACCTATGTTATTAGGATTAAAGTTTCAAATGTATCACCCAATAAAAGCTACAGATACGTTGACAAACTTAAGATAATATGAACAACTAAACCATTTTTCCCCCTAAATTATTATATGTTCTCTTATCACGTTAACGTTGGTTCCAATCAATAGTTTTTTAATATATGTACGAATAATAACACTAGTTTTATTATTTTAAACTTTCATATTAAAGTTTTAACATTAATTTTTTTAAATAGTAATCAAATAATAAGCTATTCACATGTCAAGAAAATATTAATTAGGATCTCGTCGATTGTAGAAGACCGTATAACGATATCTTCAAATAGAACGTTTCTGCTTGGCAAAAAATAAATTGTTCTCAATTTTGAAATGGTTTAATAAAAGAAATTATTGATTTGGATTTTATGAAAACTCTTATGATTTTTAGTCATTCTAATCTCCGGACACTTCTTGAGTGATGAAAATTTTTCATTAAATATACTTTGATAATTAAATAAAATTCATATATATATATATATATATATAACTTAAATAACCTTTTGACCTTCAATAAAATTGTATTTTTTTACAATACCATTTTTATATTTTGATCCATTGTATTTTTTATTTTAATTTTTGTAGTTATGAGTGATCAAGTGGGCATTTAAGGACTGGGTAAGATTGGCATATATATTATTTGAATTTATTTAAAAGAAAAATTAATAAATGTGATCAAAATGTTGCTGTTTTCATGTTTTGTATACTATAATTTTTCATGTCCTTTTTAATTGGCAGCAAAACAAAAAAGAAGACGAAAGAAAAAAGCTAAACTTATCCATCGTTAGATTTCATTGTTGAATATAGAAGGTTTAAAGAATAAAAAATACAAATTTTAATAGGAACGCGACATTCTATCACCCATTGATCAATTATTTAATTTTAAATAAAACAATTTGAAATAAATATACCTGTCAATCTGAGTTAACAACTAATATAATCACAAACAACTCATCACTTAAAAATACCAATAAACTATAAAAATTAAAATATTTCTTTCCAGAAAAAAAAAAACTAAAATAATAAAAGAAATTGTTGAGATGTAAAAAAATCTATAAATTATTGACACTGAAAAGCTTATTTAAATAAAAGGTTAAATTATTCATTTGGTCCCAATTTTCATATGTAAATTTGAATTTGGTCCCTCAATTTTTAAAAGTGTTAATTAGGTTCCTAATTTTGATAATTTGTTTTAATGAAGCCCATTTCGTTAAAATGGCAAAAACGGCGTTAAGAGCACAATGACGTGGAGATGTTAGACGGATCTGAACAGTGAGGTGGCACATTAAATGTGGTACACATGGAATTTTAAATGCTGTAATAAATAATTAATTTCGAAAAAACGAAAAATGGTATGCATTTAATACGTAAGAAAACATAATGAGTGTCTCTGTTAGGCTTCAAATTGGGGTTTATTCTAGGGTTTGCGTTCGTGGCCGAAATTGGAGGAAGGAGGGGTTTGCAGAAGAATCGCGAGGGTGTGGGATCACATTGCTAGAAAGTTGGCGTTCGAACAGCTGAAATCAGAGTGTTCTTAGTGAAATTGCAATCTCGGTTTAATTTCTTAAGTCTGCTTTTGAAATTAATCAGCTAAGCTCTCAGATTCCATCAAATGCTTCTGGAATATCTGCAAGGCCATCCCTTAAAAAGTCTGTTGCTACCCAAAAGAAACCACTTGAAGCACTTGGTTCCTCACCTCCTCCTTCTAGCTCAGCCATGACTTTCTCTACTGGTTAATTTCTTAACCTAACTAATTTCAATATATAAATGCACAATAATCTTTTGTTTCAAAAGTTTTGTTTGCATTGAAATTGAATTGAGTAGGTTTGAATTTAATGCAGTGACCTAAAGGTTGTAGTGGAATGAGAGTCCCCAAACACACTGTCATCACGGAGAAAAAGTAAATCACTTAAAATATGTAGGTTTTGTTTCAAAGTTTCATATTTTTTCAACCCCTTCAAACTTATTATCTCAAAACACTATTCATTTCTTCCTTTCAAGAAGAGAGTGTTCAATTGACTTCATACATTTCTCCATTTCTTTTGCCATCACAGACCTCACTGCAACAGTGTATTCTGCATTCATATTCCCACCACAACCTTCAACATTCTTTATACTCAGACCAACTTTTTCTTCAATTTTCAGCTTCCCATACGCATAATGATGAATAATGGGGTTTATGGATGATTCGTTACACTTATATATTGCAATTCTTAACTGTTTTTCAATGCATTTAAATATAAATGACACGATGACACGTTTCAGTCTAACATTTCCACGTCACTGTGCTCTTAACGTCGTTTCTGCCATTTTAACGGAAGGGGCTTCATTGAAACAAATTATCAAAATTAGGGACCTAGTTAACACTTTTAAAAATTGAGGGACCAAATTCAAATTTACATACGAAAATTGGGACCAAATGAATAATTCAACCTAAATAAAATAAAGGCTTAAATACCTTTTTTCGTCATCATTTTTTAGTGTTTGTTACAGATAATCCTTATTTTGACACAATGTTTGAAATGATCATCATTTTTATCGAATGTTTAAAATGATCATCATTTTCACAATTCGTATTTTATTTGGTCATTTTCTGTGACGCCGTTTAAGTCAGGAATGGAGTACTGTATAGGTGACACTGTTTGTATTACGTTGCATTAGGATGTGTTACGTGTACTATACAGATGGTTCCGTTACTGATTTAAACGGCGTCACAACAAAAAACCAAATAAAATACAATTTGCGAAAATGAGGATCATTTTAAACATTTGATAAAAATGAGGACCATTTTAAACATTTTGTTAATATGAGAACAATCGGCAACAAACACTAAGAAAATGAGAACGAAAAAGGTATTTAAATCATAAAATAAACTAATACATGTAATAATCATACTTAACTATTAACATATCACTTTAACATCATCCATAACTTAAGAGATATTAATAATCGAAGAGAAAAAAAATTAAAAAATTGAGAACGAAAACATAAATAAAATTTGTATCAATGGCAAGATCGTAAGTAATTTCAAAAATTTGTAAGAGCCAAAAAAAACATTTAACCCAATTCAATATGGCTAACGTTCCAACATAGAAGTGAAAGGCTCTCTCCGCAATATATATATATATATATATATATATATATATATATATATATATATATATATGTTTTTAAAATTCAATTGGATTAGAATAACCCAACTAGACCACGCACATGATAACCTAAATAAAATAAAATATTTAGAGTTAATTTGGCTTATTTATGTCTCAATAATTGATTTAAATTGAAAATTAAGTGATTATATAAAAATTTACCGTGCATAACAAAATATTTTGTAACGTAAATTTTGTGAACCAATATATTTATAAGAATAGAAACATTTTATACAGAAAAATAAGTTACTATAATATCATAACATGTTACGACTTCTATTGGCGGCTTCTAATAATTCAATTTAATAAATAACCAATTGGTCGGTACATTAGTTTTCATTCACGTGGAGCTATGATATTTGTATGACAGAAAGTATATGTACGAAAGATGTTATAAAAAAAAAACAGTGTGTTTTATTCGGTATATATTTATTTTACTTGAAAATAATTGCTATTTTTGGAATTACAGTTTAGTTTAAAATTTAATAATTTAGATATTAACGGAGAGAAAACTGTAATTTAGTGTGATTAATTAAAATATTAGGAAATTGATTAGTGAGAGGGTTGTTGGGTGTGTGTGCGTAGGTAATTTTGATGTGTAGTATAAAAGGGGTGAGAAGATGGTGATAGAGTATAAGAGAACGTTATCAAAATAAAAAGGAAAGGAAATAGTAGTGCATATCCTTGAATGGAACAAGGGAAGCAAGGAATTATGGTGGCGTCTCAGAGTCAGAATCCCTTAGAGCAAATCCAAGCGCGTTTCAAGGAGTTGGAGAATGGCTTCAAACTCTGGCTCTCCAAGCAGTCTCTCCCCGTCGAAGCCGCCGTCGTAACCACCACCAGCGCCGCCCAGGGCGCCGCCATCGGCGCCTTCATGGGAACCCTCACCGCCGATGCTCCCTCCGCCTTCCCCACCCCTCCGCCCAACGCCGCTCTCAACCCTCAGGCCATGGCATCTCTTAAACAAGCTCAGGTTTTGTTTTCTACTCTTCACTTCTTTTCTCTATTATTGTGATTACTGCTACTATTATTATTGTTATACCTATCAGGGTAATTTTAATTGATATTCTTCGATGGAAAATATTTTAGGGTTATGGCTATTCGTTTATTTCATTCTACATTTAGTGTAATTTTTTTGTTTTGTTTAATTATTATGTAGGCTCTAGCTGGAGGTCCTTTTATTCAGGCTCGGAACTTTGCTGTGATGACGGGAGTGAATGCTGGAATTTCCTGTGTCTTGAAAAGGTTGAGGGGCAAGGAAGATGTTCAGTCCAGGTGAGCTTTATGCATCCTCAGATGATACCATTTTTCGTTCTTTTTGTGATCTTTGTATCCTGGATCCTGTTTTGTAGGTGAAGTTCTTTCCCGTTTTATGCTCTAAATTCAAGCTGCTACATTTTTCTGTAATATAATTTATCTGTGCAATCCCTAGCTTGAAGTATTATAGCATATGGTCTTTGATTTATGAATTATTATACTAATGTAGATATTGATGAAGTACTGTTGAAAATGGATAGTAATTCAAGGTTGAGCTGCTTCTCCATAAAATCTTACTTTGATCATACTGTTATTGTGCGTAATTTTGTTGTTTTAAAGATAGAAGGAAATTGACACTGACAGTTTCGGCTGTTCATGGAGGTTTGTACTTTTCAAGTACTTAACTGGAATAAGTTTGATATGGATAGCCAGAACTGTAAGTGTCAAGTACTTAACTTGAATAATTTTGATATGGATATTCTCTTTCTGTTCCTAAAGTGTTTTGAAGTTTATATGTTGCTAGATTCATGAATTATTGGTTTTAGTAATACAACAACAAAAAAACAATTGCAAGAATGTAACTATTCATAATGAAATCCCTTTAAACAACTTCCTGTGATCGCCTTCTTTATTTCCCTTTCTCCTTTTTCACAATACTAAAATTCATGCAATATGCTGTCAACACTAGTAGTTTTAGTGGTCTTCTTTGTACATGTCTAAACCCTTTTTACCTGACTTTTGTAATTTTGTTCCTCAATTGGTTCCATATCAATATTTTCATATATAATCATTTGGCAGCATATAATATATCTTGTGATCAGACATCCATTTTGTCATTCATATATTTCTGTCACTCCTAGTATTCTTATGTTTGTGTTGCTCCTTCCTTTTTTGTCTTGTTGATCCTTTAAAGTCCAATATTCATTACCATAGGCACATAGTATATTTTTTTGAGACTTTGCGATCACAAAACCTTGACGCCTTTATTCATTTTAACCATCTCAATGGTATCCTATGAAGGACATCCTCATTAATTTCTTCATCTTTTTGTAATATTGATCCCAAATAATTAAGCTCAGAAATTTGTGCTATGACACCTCCCATTTTTTACTTCTACTTTTAAGTCATTTTTCTCTTGACTCGTTAAAATTGAAATTGTGTGCTTTCTTACTCTGAAGAGAAAACCTCTTATTTTCAAATATTTTCTCCGAAGTTGAAGTTTAGAGTTAATCAGTTTGCTTGATTTCTCTATCAAAAATAAATCATCCACAAAAGTATGTTTTTAGGGATAATACTTTCTGCTGGATGTCCTTGGTAAGTACAATAAAAGGCTAGATCAAACAAGTAACTGCTTAAAGTTCAGTTTTGACGTGATCTTATCTCAATCGGAAAGTCCTTAGTTTTACTTCCTGGTTTCTTACTCAAGTAGTTATCCGATATAGCATGCCTTTTATTAGCTTAGATGTAAGTCACAGAACATCTTTCTTTTTCAAAGTTTCATATAAAACTTCTCTTGATACTCTATTATATATTTTTTCCAATTCAATATAAATCATATGTAAATCTGTTTCTTTGCTCCAATGTCTTTCTTCCAGACCCCATAAGAGTTATTACCGGTGACAAAGAAACTTCATATAATTATTTTTATCAGAAAATATTTGTGAAAATTTAAGAGAAGTAAAAGATCTAGTAGAATAAAAGGTTTTATGCGATCAAGTATAATTATATATGTAGTTTTCCTCGTCTACTGTGATCTTACGTGCTACATTATGAGTTATTTACAGGATTTATAATTACATTACTTCCTGTAGGATAAATAAAACATTTTAAAATTTAAAAAATAGGGAAAAATTATGAAAAGGTTTTATATAATTAATTAATATCTTTTGTCTTCTTCCTCCTAAGCTGTGATCTTCCTTGTAAAAATATTTTATTTCGGAATGAGGTCTATACTTTTATGCTCTGTTTGGTTTTGAGGAAAAAAATAGTTATTATGGAAATAGAGAAGAAATAAGTTATGAAAAGAGAAGTAAGAAATAAAATGAATATTTAGATGTTTGGTAAGGTAGGAATATGTAAGAAATAGAGAGAAGTGTTTTAAAAGTAGTGTAATTTGATTGATTTGATAGAAAACAAAGAAAGATATAGAGATAAAGAGATGAATAAAAATAGAAGAGAAATCAAAAATTGCATTTTGATGGAGATAAATCTGGACGAAAACTCTGAATATGACTGATATGATGTGAAGTAGTCCATGATCTGTTTATACTAAATTCTGAGGACAATTAGTAATACTTTACAAGTACACACGCCCAAAACAACTAGTAGAATAAGACTCCTAACCTTGAATTTCCTCGGAGAATGAGGGAAGTACATCCCCAAAACCACTAAATAAGACTCCTGACCCCTACCAAGTGTAAATTAAATATACTTTAAAGATATTATGAGATATTTTCTGGATATTCTAACTGTTAGTTTAAAGCTGTCAACTTACCATGTTGCTCAAATGAAGGCAAACACAGCCATCAAAACATATTCTAATTCTAAAATTTGGCCTCAGTATCTGGGTTGAAAGTCGTTATCTTTTAAGATCTTCCTGTCACGGTAAAAATGAATTGCCTGCCATAATGCTTACGGATCATGTGACTGAATATGTTGTATCCAATGAAAGCTTTTTGTTCATTTTTGAATAGATTTCAGCTCAGTTACTCAGTATCTTGGTTTGATATTTCCTTTTAACAACCAATGTGCTTTCTTAATTAGCAATTATACTTAACTTTTGAGAATCCATTAAATTAATTGCAGCATGGCGGCAGCTTTTGGTTCGGGGGCTATGTTTTCATTGGTAAGTGGCATGGGTGGACCAAATCAAGCAGCAAACGCAGTCACTTCTGGACTTTTCTTTGCACTTGTTCAAGGTGGACTTTTCCAGGTAGGCAAGAAGGAAACTGTCTTGTTTATTTGTATCATTTATAAAAAATGTTGTACTTTATGTCCGAGTGAGGTGTGCTTGCCTGGATCCATGGATTTTTGTGTAATGCAGGTTTATAATTTGGTATCCCATTCCATTAATAACATATGTTCAACTATTCATTAATTTTACAGATAGGACAAAAGTTTTCCCAACCACCGGTTGAAGATATCCAGTATGCTAAAACAAGACACATGTTGAACAACCTTGGTCTTCTGAGTTACGAGAAGAATTTTAAGAAAGGCTTGTTAACCGACAATACTTTGCCTTTACTCACAGACAGGTAGGGAAGTACAATTTCGTGTCAGGTGTTATCTTTTCTTCATATATTTTGTTTAATGGCATTATTGGAGCATGAGTCCTTTGTTTCTCTATGATGCCTTTCAGTGCTCTCAGAGATGTGAGGATTCCCCCTGGACCTAGACTTTTGATTCTTGACCACATTCAGAGGTAGGAGTTATGCTCAATGTTTTGTAATATAATATAATAGTGTATCCTTGCTTTCATACTAATTTCTAAATTTGGTTTCAGGGACCTTGATCCGAAGGAGAAGCGAGGAAGCCGAAATTGATTGATATGAATAGTTTGGTGCCCTTGAACTTTGAAAGCCATTGAAAATGGATCTTAGGAAGGAAGTTTGTGTTGCAAATGAATTTTGTCTTTTTTGTTTTTTAGCTTCACGTTCCAATGCTGTTGCAGTATACTTGATAAAATTTGTTAACTAATTAGTCATTTACTTCGGTTCACGTGAAACTTAAAAGGGTTCAAACAAAGTGAAAACTAGGGAGCATGAATATGTTAACTTCATAATAAGAAGACCCTTTTATATCGCAATTTATATCTATAAATTCCATAAGAAAATAAGTTCTCCCACGCACCCAACCGAAGGTAATTTCTTTTTTCTGTAACAAAAGTTCATACGATAACAAAATGGTGGAGTGCATGTGAAGGAATAGCGATGTGGTTGGGCCAAAGCTAAAGTTTTTTTGTCTGTATTAACAATTTTTGGATAAAGAAAGTATATTTTTTAGGCTTGTTTGCTTTTCAAATTGACCAGTGTAAGGAAAAAAGCCATTTTTCCTTCTTTAGGTGATTTGCCAGCACCGATGTTTTACTAAATTACAAGAAATAAGTCAAAATTGGAACTGAACTCTACAATCTTCAAGGAAAATTACAACTTGAAAACTGATCCAGTAATTTAATTGGAAATTATTTAATTTTTAACATGTCAATTTAAATCTGCATTTGCTTACTAATATCTTCTATTCATTATATAATATAAATTATAGCCAAACCTCCAAATATACTTTTGTACAAGCATTTTTAATCTTGTATTTGAATTCTATGATGCCATCTAATGATGTTGGCCTACTCATTCTAAGGTCAAGTTTCACTCACTAAATGCATTAATGGATGAAGGCTAAAATGTCTATTTAGATATTCTATGTAAATATTACTTTTACATGATTTTATATTTATATCTTCTGCTAATTGTGCGGATTTCATATTTATAAAGGGTAATTAACATATTTATGAAGGGTAATTAAATGCGGTACGTACACCAATTTTATTGTAACAAATGTATACAAATTTGATAGAATATTCTATTGATAATGGTTAATGTTGTCCATTCTTATATAGTTATTAAAGAACTAAAATTTTAATGTAAAGTATAGTACTTGAGAAGGACAAATATATGCACAATGTAAAATTAGGTAACGTTTAGAGTGTAGGGTTATGATTGTTTTGATTACAACAATAATTATAGAATAAAGTTGAATAAAATATGAGTGATAAAGTGGTTTAGTGTTGAAGGGAAAAGAAGAAAATACAAAAACGTGTATGAAACGTTAAATAAATTTAGCAAAATTTGATTAAAATAATTAAATTCATGCATTTCTAAAGTTTGGATATTAAATTGAATCAAAGTTTCAAAATGAACTAATTTCAATTTTCATTAAAAATTAAGAAAAAAAAAACATATTTAACATTTTTGTAACTTTTTTTTTTTACTTTTACTTCCGGCCCACGTTTCTTCGTATCCCAACTTTTCAAAATAACCATTTTACTTCCTGTAGAAGTAATTCTCAAAATACATCTGGAAATTTTCCAAAATAAGTTCTTCGAAATAAAATTTCTCAAAATGAAAATTCTCGAATAGAATTTCCAAAAAAAAGGTAGATTCTGAAATACGATTTCTGAAAAAAATCTCTAGAATGCATCAAATGTATTTTGAAATTAATTTTTCAGAATGAGATTTTCGAAACAAACTTTTAGGGACGCATATAATGTCTTTCAAAATGAATTTTTCAAAACACCCTGCATAAAATATATTTCGAAAGTTCAAGAAAAAAAGTTTTTAAAATACATAAATATGTTTCAGAAAGAGTTTTTCAACATTGGTGACGATGGTAACTGTGGTAACGGCATGATAGTTGCAGAGACAGCGATGGTAGTGAAGGATGCTTAAGTTTTTTTTTTTTCTATTATAAGGATGCAGTTAATAATTGGGGAAGTGCAAGTAGCAAAAGCCTTTTTTTCATTCTTGCTTTTTGAAAATCATATTTATCCTTGCAAAAAAAAATAGATAGAAGGACAAAAAAAAAGTGAAGGAAGATAACTAGTGTTCTCTTTCGCATCTCGTTCTATGTTTCAAACAATGTGTAAGACACGTATTTTCGTAATAATCATATTCTTTATATTTTTTAAAAGAAAGAAAGTTGTTTCACACCATTTGATAATTTTTTTAAAAATAAAATAATTTTAACAAAATTTAACTTTTATATTTTTAAAAGAAAAGAAAGTGGATAATAATATTTTAAAAGAAGAGAAAGTGAATAATAATAAATATTTATGTTAAATTGTAGTAAAAAAACTAATGATATCAAAATACTAATGTCTTTTTTGAAAAACTCGAACTATTATAAATACTTTTAAAATTACTTATAAACAAAATTTATTCATATTCTTTTAAAATAAGAAGTTATAATTTCGACTATTTCAAAATCCACTTCAAATAACAAAAAAAAAATAAAATATATA
>Ga0214542_1003244_pt1 | contig 33422 bp, 11 predicted proteins | sample CNSS1metaG_FD_160096 | JGI IMG/M metagenome (GOLD analysis project Ga0214542, IMG submission 160096) | Root nodule microbial communities from cowpea collected in UCLA plant growth center, Los Angeles, California, USA - CNSS1 | ecosystem: Host-associated > Plants > Roots > Nodule | place: USA...
TTCTGGAGTCAGTCACGTCATAAAAACTTACCCTTCTTTGGATCCGTTTGGTTAAACTTTTTTTTTTTTGATAAAGCTTATTTCAAAAGTAGAAATAGAAACAATAAGTGCGTATTTCTTTATAACCAACTTGAAATTGTTTTTCCTGAAAAATAGGCGTAGTTAAAGAAAGAAAGAAAAAACTTTTAATTAAAGAAAAGTACCTTTTTTTACTGTAAACAAACACAGCTTAACTTTTGTTTGTATGAGAATCATTTAAAAATAAAACCCTTAACAATATTTTTTTAAACATTAACAAAGACACTCTTTATCCTATTCCTTATGCTAGTATCTTTTGAATGAATGTGCATTTTTTTTCCCAAATAAAAATTGGTACAATTCAATAATCATGCGATTAATTAGTAAAATTTTATAAATATATAATTGTTTTGAGACAAAAAAGTTTGTCAATTCAAGGAACATGGAAATAGGTGGTAGGGTGGTAGCTGTAGTTGTTACATTGACCTAATGGTGCGTCATTAGCAGTTATCGAAGTGATTTTGGACGTAATAATTTAGACTTGTGCATGTTTTAACCTCACTTTTGTTTAAGTGTCACAATATGATAAGGATAGAATTGGTGCTACAGAGTGTAGGTAACAGGTGTACTTTTTCTAAGACTACTTGTTTTGTTGCACGCAATCTTTTAACTAATCAAAACAAGTTTACCACTCAATCACTTCATTAAACTAATTATTGGACTGATCGAACTCTACTCCGTAATGTTGCATTTCTAATCGGTGGATTGCGACAAGCTTCGTTCTTCAAATCAATTTCATTTTGATAAATCCGCCGAAAGTTTAAGTGTATTTTTCTGGAATAGTCGCTTCTTTTTTGCGGGTTGAAAATTCATATTCCGACTTTGAATTATGATTATACACCACTTTCATTTCTGAACTCTTCAAAATAAACCTTTTGTAAATTGTATATTAATTAATCAAGTGGTGAAAATATAAAGCATATGGTTCTTGTTAGACGAGTATTTACCGATATTATTAAAAAAATTATATTTTTTGTCAATTTTGTTTTAATATATTTTTTAGAAAATACTTTTAAATTTTGTTATGAAATTTTTTTTTCAGGAAATTGTTGTAATTTTTTTTTAAATATTTTATATAAAACACTTTTCACAACAAATTTTATAGTTTTGCAGAAAATAATTATCCACAGAATAATTATCTGTCAATCAAGATTTTTAGAAAAAATAGCAGAAAAAAGTCTTATCTTACGAAATTTTAACAAATTTGCAAAAACATTTTCATATAATATGAGAATATTTAGTAATGCATGTACTGAAACATTATAAATGTATTACAAAAATAAAGGGTTGATTTTAAAAATGTTATCATAATTCAAGAATGAATCGGTATAAGTTTATTGGTGTATAGAGTATTTGGCTAGGTGTGTGTTATCCAAAGATTCACAATTTTATTCAGAAAAAAAAAATTGGGTTAAAATTTTTTTTATTGTTTAAACTTTGACATCAAATTAAAATTTGTGTTTCTAAATTTTACAAATGGATAAATATGGTTCTCCTAACTTAAATGTGTTAGATTGTTTTGACTCTTAAACGACAAATGTCGTTTGAGCACAGTTTGACAAATTATAACTTAAATGTCAACTTAAAAGGTTGTTCTACATGTAAAAAATTAATAATTTTAAATTAGGAGTACTATATTAAAATTTGAAGCAAAGATGAATTTTTAATTCACATCATAATTTAGAACTACAAATATATTTTACCCAAAAAAAATTACATGAAATTTAGTTTTTGTTAGAAGAATTACATGTTAAATAATAATATTTTTATCGAGTATTTGTGTACTTAGATATTAAGATGTGAAATAATGTTAAATTTATGGTTTGTTCTAATACAAGGGTTAACTTTATGAGAGGTTATTTTTTTATTCTGTGATTCGTAACATCATGATATTTTATTCAAGCTATGTAAATGCTAAATTGAAGAAACACTTCCTGAATTGGAATCTCACTTGTCTAAAAATTATGGCGAATTGAATAATTTGTTTGTGTAAAGTGATGATGATTACTATCACTTTCACTCCTATTATGAACCCAAGAGGAGTGTTCCTATATATGTGTCGATGCTAGCTAGCCGTTTTGTCTGAAGTATTCCAACAGGAAAAAGCCACTAAATTATGCATCATGTCACCATTCTTTCTTTCTTTCTTTCTGTAATCTGACTTTTGTATCAATGATCATCTTATCCACCCAGACCATGTTTAAGTGCGGATTAGGTGGACCTTTTTATTCTTTATAATGCAAACTTTGACCATTCAAATCTGGTATCTGGTGTTTGATCTCTTTTGAGTTTGTTTTCAACCTGGGGGTGGCTTAATTATTCACACAAACTACAACAAGTCTTTTACTTTGGACTTTGGATCTCTGCAAATTGAGTTACAATATTTTTATGCATATTGTTTGAATTTTTCTCCTCGATGTTTAGTGAGTGTGAGTCTGTCAATGATATTATTATAATATACAATACTTTTCTATGCAAATTAATGTCTACAGTGTCTTTGTTTGAACTATCAGTTGACATTCAAAATAAGTGGAACTCAAACAATCAAGCTTTCCCGCGGACCAATTCCCCCATTTCTGACTTTCTACACATGAAAATACAGAAATTAAAATATGACAAATTCAAGTTCTATAAAGGTATACTCACTCTCCAAAACCTTAATTAGGTTTTCGCTTTTACACAAATGTTGAACTTCTAATGGAGTGTTATCAAAATCTGACCATGCTAAGATTATTCGTTATTACAATTTGAAATCGTTAAAACTTTTTGGGTAATTTGCCTGGTTCCAACCCCGTAATGTCTGAAAAGCTTTTGCTTCTCCATTGACAAACCAAAAGGCAATTGGTAAATTGGTAGACAAACTTCATACGCAAAATGTTAAGAGTGAAAAGTGGGGAAGGATAAACTAACTAGGAAAAGACATATTAGCACGGAAAATTTTGTTCTCTTAATTTTTTTTTCATTTTAATTTAGTTATTTACTTAACCTAAAGCAACATAATATTTTTAAGTAGTGTAAAAAATTTTACATTGATCAGAGATTAAATAATCTTATAGTATATAAAAAGATACAAATTCATATTACAAAATTCACTTTTTAACGAGAGTCATAAGTTTGAGTTGATCTTATTCATATTTGTTATTTGTTGAATCGTGTTATTCGACAATCCATTAATATTTAATCTCATACTCGATATATATATATAGATACATGCATAGATACGAAGAACTGCGTATCCCCATCATAATTTATCACTGGTATAAACATAAGCAGAATATAATAATAAGGCTCTAATAGAGAAAGTTGGGTGCGAAGGCAAGGTTTTCTGGGAAAATTGCACATTTTTTTTCTGGAATATATGGTCACCTGAACATTTCATCTGAAAACAGCTAAAGAAAAGACAAGAAAACATCGAGTGATCATTACAAGGGAAGGAAGTAACATGGGAGGAACTTAAACAAAGACATAAACCCACTTTTGAGTTTGTTTTCTGAACTAGCTTTTTCTTTGGACGGTCGAGAAAGAAAGCGATAGAAGGTCACGTAGAATTTCACAAACCCTCTTCTTTCTTTGCTTCATTTCTATTTGGTCGGTGGCTGGTCCGCACAACCGTATGCCCTTGTCTTACGTAAATTATTATACAAATTCTATTATATTTTCATATTTAATCTTGTTTAATGACACATTTTATTATTTAAATCTTATATTGTACTCATTTTAGTTTTGAAAAACTAAATATAAATGAACTTAAGACTCTAGGAAAACATATCTGGTGAATGAAGTTTTAAGATTTTGAATTACATAATTACTTGTAAGATATAGCATCTGGAGATAGTCTTGGAATGTACTAATATTTTGTGTGTTTAATGAGTAATGTGGTTTGGTTTTGGGACAAGTTGAGAAAGGCAAATAGCATAGTTGAAGTTTCAACGATGAATAGGAGGAAAATAAAAGCTTGTATACGCAAAAATGACGAAGAGCTTACATGCAGAGGCTTGGTGACCTGCGGAATCGGTAACCCAGCCAGAATGAGAAGCTTCTAATCCTGTAGGTGACTCGTGTCAATTTAATGCCAACCATATATCTTCAAAATATGTGGCTGAACGTATGTTTGACCAAAATATGTTCCATGAGGAGATATTAATATATTGGTATGTATAAATCTAACTTCATTAAACTCACTTAGTTAGATTTAAAACTTTATTTCGATAAAATGTTATCAAATATATTTTTACTCAGATTTATTACATCTATAATATCATTTATTAATATAATTTACTTTTCTTTTTTTCCTTTCCAGATTGAATATTCTTCGGTTCACTTGGTGCAAAATTTATTTTATATAATGGTTATTTATACCAATTATAATCTACCTTTTATAATATTTTATAATAAGTGACGTAGTAACAGAATTGTAAATAGATAACACTATTTATGTTAGTCGTAGTTATAACTGATATAGAAAGTGGGTATTGTGACTAGGGATGTCAACGGGGCGGGTAGGGTACGGGTAGTAACTCCTCGTACCCTACCCACTAGATAAATATCCGTTTCGTACCCATATCTATATCCGTCGGGTATTTATTATGCGGGTACCCGCCTATTTTTTTCATATCCGCGGGTATCCATGGGTACCCGCGGGTATTTACAAAATTATTAAAAAATAAATATTTAATCATAAATTCAAATAAAATAAAATAAAATACATCATTGTCATAAATTTTAAATAAAGTTCAAATAAACTCAAGTTCATACAAGTCCAAATAATTATAAAAGTATATATAAAATGGCGTTCAACACAATGAAAATTCTTTAATTAATGTTTTGATCAAAAAGTTCACTTTCTCCAATTGATTCCTAAAAAATAAACAAAATAAACAAATAATAAACCTCAATTGCCACGTGCCAAGTATTCTTGTTTTGATTCCATCATTTGACAACAAGCATACCATAAACGTCATTGTCTATATAGGATTTGATGTATATGTCCAATTTCAAATAAAGGAAAGAGAAGAATGTCAGGGGTGTACTTGGAAGAAGACAACGTACCAATACTATTGAAGTTTGAAGAATGAGGACAGAAGACAAGATGTGCAACTTAGAAAAAATTAGGCCATAATATTTTTTACTAATATATATATATATATATATATATATATATATGAATATATATATATGAGGGTACTTTTGTGAATTAAAGTTTAGCGGGTACGGGTATCCACGGGTACGGATACTATGATACCCGTACCCGTCCCGTTAACATGCGGGTATCAAAAATACCCGTACCCATGGGTAGCGGGTATCCATTTTTAATATATGTTTCCTACCCATTGCGGATTTTATCCGCAAATATCCGCGGGTACAGATTTTTTTGACATCCCTAACTGTGACAAACTTTAACAAATAAGAAAACTTTCTATACCAATTATAGTTATAATAGAAAGTTGAAGCAATGACATTTTATAATAAAGAAGAAAAATTTCTATACTAATTCTAGTTATAACCAGTATATAAAATAGTTTCTCATTTTTTTATTTGTAAACACAAATGCACACTAAGGGTTCTCATATCCCTAACCATCATTCTCCTTTGTGTTCCCCTTCTTCTTGCTCTCAGCATCCTAAAACATAAACACATTGCCTTCCTTCTATTTCCCTCTCTTCTCTCTCTCTCTCACACACACACACATTTCTTAAGACTCTTCAAATAAAATACAAAATGATGTTAGTAGTGATGTTGCATTGGAGTGTTTCTATTAGGTGGAATAAATGGTGGACCATTTTGCAAAATCGAGATCAGATCAGTATGAGGGGACGAACAGGGTGAAACTCACAAGTTACAAAGGCGATAACGTGAATGAAAATGCGTTTAAGGAGAAAGCCAAAATTTCTGACCCCGAAAGGATGATTAGAGCATATAGTCAATCTACTGCCACTTTGAATATTCTATACTGATTTTCACTTTAATTGGTATAGAAAGTGGACTTTCTATACGAGTTTTGGAATTGAAAGGGGAATCTCCTCCATTGTTTCCAGGGGTAGTCACTGTCATATCGTTTTATGTGGACAGGGATGCTAGTTTTACCTGCTCCACGATGGGCGCCAATGTTCCGGTCTCAAACAAATAACCAAACCAGAACGATAATTTCTTTATAACTTTGGCTAATCACTTAAAACCTTTCTTCTTTGTTTATCTCTAAATCACACTATGTTTCTTTTTTCTCCTTTCGTACCTCTCTTCCTATCCCAAGATTTCTAGTATATATAGGGCAGTCAGTTGTGGAATCGTTCTCTACTTTCGATATTTCAGCTAACCAACTAGCCCACTATCTTCTCCTGTAATCCCGCATGCATATTGTTCCTAAAATATAGGGATATTTTAAAGATATTTTAAAAGCACGTTGTATTTGTTGCATTTTCTTTCTGTTCCACGTTTTCTTTTGGGCTGTTGTTGGACCATATCATTGGGCCATCTGCCTGTGTACAGACACATTTTTACAGTTTGCCCGAGTTGTTCGACTTCCATTGGACGAGCTATCTGACTTACCATTGGATGAGTTATCTGACTTACCATTATGAAAATCTTTGATGAAGTGTGTATTACTCGAAAAACCAAATCGGAATCCGATCTGGAGGCGAGGAGGGTACAACAGAATACAGACTATATATATATATATATATATATATATATATATATATATATAATTTGTGTTAAAAGTTTGTTAAAATTTTGTAATGTTATATTAATCGATAGAGAAAGAAAATAAACTTTAATAATTTGTAATCGATTAGGGTGATTTTCTAAATAGATTTAATTTTGAAAAGTGTTGTGTGACATAAACGTGTTATAGGTTCCATAGTCAAAAGACACGAAAATGTTGGAAAAATGAGCTGCAGGGTCGGTCCTGTTGAAGTAGAACACGCTGACCAGCCAAACATATGTCGCCACTACTTCTTGTTTACTTAAGTTCTCCTGTTTGTGTAGTGTATTATTTTCATGCAACACATGACAGCTAAATAAAAGATAAACGTGCATTTTATTATATTCTTTAATTAAACACCCATTTTCAACGAAAAATTTCTTGCAAATTAAAAGATTGAATATATACATTCTTACTTAAATAAATGTGGATTATATTTAATTTAAAAGAAAAGGGACGTGAGAGTGGATAATAAGAGTGTCCAGTTGCTGAAGGTACCAAACCGGTTCCTTTCCGTATAATTGAGGCCACGTCTCCCCACTGATGATGCAATTAATAGTATCTCGTATGTTCTAACCTTCCTAAAAAAACAATAGAAAAAACAGCACAAGATGCATGCCATGATTTTCAATGAAAAGCAATTGATCCTTGTGTGGTGGGCCACGTATGCAAGGTGTTTCGGTCAAAACTCCCATACGAAACCATACTTTATCACTGCTTTATTCGTTGTCACTACGTGAGAGGACAGGTACCTCATACACGTGTCATGGACAGGTGTCGTCCTCTCCTGCTCCGGCCTCTCTCTCCGCTCACTTCGCCGCCATCTTCAATCTCTCCAACACCAAACCTTCCTTTCCACGCTCAAATCTGCCTAATCTCCCTTCACAATATATTATTCAAATTTATTATTATATATTGGTAGTTTTTCATTTGTCTAAACAGCCATTTGTGATTTCTATTTTATCTTTTTATTACAAATCAATTTTTAAATAATCATCGATTTTAATGATTAAAAATATTTTTTGAAATTAATTTTTAATTAAAAATCAATTTAAACTCTAGTTCATAGTAAAAACTATTTGAAGTACATTTGCAAATCAATTATAATTTTTTATTCATAATAAAAATTATTTTAATTATTAGTAATTTTAAATTTATTAATTGATATGTAAAATTATTTTTAGTTACTAAAATGCCATTATTTAGAAATTTTATAGTAGTGTTTCACCTTTACTTCAATATAAATACATGAGTATAAATTAGTGAAAATTGGGTAAAAAATAATGATATAATTGACTAAAAAATTTTATTATTTTTAATCTTAAAGAAGCACAAATAAATAGAAAAAAAAATGTTAATTAGAAAGCAAAATGGAAATTTTAATTAAAGTTTGTTATGTGAAATTTTTTTATATAATCCTCTAATATGAATCAACCAACATCTTTGTATACCAAAAAATCATCCGTCTTATAAGTATAATTGTCAATGAATTTTAAGTCATCATTAAATTCTACCGATAATTAAATTATCGACAATTTTTGAACCCTTATTTATTTATTGTAAACTAACAGATTTCGGTTTACACTAACAAATTTTGATTGTGAATAATTTCAGTATTTTTATAGTGCTATTTCAACGTAATCAATTATTTAGTGTTAAAAATGTAAATATATAAATATTAAAAAAATCTTGTATAATAATGTTATTTGGGTCGAAAAAGATTGATTACGTGTTGCTTTTCCTTTTACTAGCATATTCAGTGCATTGTTTATATAATCCGATTAATAGATGCTAAAATTAGGAAGAAAACAGAAATATACAGTAACACAGCAATCATAGAAACTTTTTAAACAACAAATAATTGGGAGAGGATAAGGACTTTTTTTATTTACTACTACTTCCTAACACATAGAAAGCCTCAAAGAAGAAAGTAGAAAGTCAACTATCAATACCATTAAAAACATAGAAAAATGTTACATGTATGAACACAATCCCTCGTTGCAATTATCTAGCAAACCCAGATAAATCAATGCTAGTAGGAATTAATTAATGAATCATTTGGTTGATCCATTTTTGTTTGACATGATTGTTTCATTCTGTGAATGCATTAACATTTATATGAACTCATTCACACCTAACATGTCTGGGATTTCAATTAATCTCAACAAGTTGCTGCTGACATAGCTTTCTATCTCATCCTCAGTACTGCTACTTCCATTCACGTACGTCGAGTTCGAATTTAACGGCGTGGGGCTTGACGAAGGCGTTGACATAACTGAAGCAAAGCTGAAGTTCTGGGAATGGTTATAGGTTGAGGATTCAGAAGGGTCCATAAGATTTGCGTCATAATCAGAGCCATGGTAGTTATAGCTTGGTAATTGAGCAACATAGCTAGCATCGATTCCGTTGCACTGTAAATCGCTTGGTTGAGAATGATGTTGGAAGCAAGAGTCATGGAAAACAGAAGGGTATTCAACCAGGTGTTGTTCTTGAGCGAAAGGCATCGACAATGAAGAACAAGGGGGGTTCATTGTATTGTCTAGTGTTTGACATGGTTGTTGAGCAAAGTCCTGGGTTTGTACGAGGTGTTGTGGGATTTGGTTAATTTGTGGATCAGAGAGGAAGCTGTCTTGGCAATTTTGTGCACACATGTTGAGGTTTTCACGATGCTGAGAAGAAAAGAGCGATGAAGCAAGCTTTAAAAGTTCAGGGTTCACCATTGTCTGTGTACCGAGGAGTCTTTGGATGTTCATGTGTGTTGGACCATAAAGGGATGAACTTAGGATGGAAGAGAGGTCCAAAAGATCAAGCCTTGGCCTATGCGTCACAGGGTCAATTCCCATCCTCAGAAGCCTTTTTCTAATGTGTGTATTCCAGTAATTCTTGATTTCATTGTCTGTTCTTCCAGGCAAACGAGAAGCAATAGCTGACCACCTACACAATCCAAAAATATACCATGTTACAAAACCCTTATTTCATCACTTCAATGAAGAACAATGTTTAACGAAGAGACTTACTTGTTACCAAGAATGCTGTGTAGTTGTATTATGGTCTCTTCCTCTTCAAAAGTGAATCGACCACGCTTTATGTCTGGTCGGAGATAGTTTGTCCATCGGAGTCGACAACTCTTGCCACACCTCTGCAACCCTACTCAGCAAGAAAAAAGCAAAAGCCGTTTATTTTAGCTCAAGTACAAACAAAGTGTACAACAAAAGGCAAAAACGTAAACTTTATTATGTTCCTTTTTGTTACAAAACATGACATACCAGCATTCTTTGGAAGTACTCTCCAATTGCCGTACCCATGTTTCTGAATGTAATCAACAAGTTTCTGGTCTTCTTCTGTTGTCCACGGTCCTTTCTTGAGACCATTTTTGTCACAACAAGGTGATCTACCCATTTTCTGGTGTTTCTTAGTTTTGAAGTTTGCGTGATGAAGAGAGGGGGAAAATAGAGAAAGAGTTAACTGTGATGTTTTTGTACGAGACTCAGAGGAACGTACTTGGGTGTTGTATAAATAGCAATTAAGGAGAAGAAGAGTAAGAAGAAGGGGAAGTCAATTGGATTTGGTGCCGGCCTCTGTTATCTCTTCTGCTACGTGTCTCTTTTTCGTATCGTTTAATAAATTTTCTTTACGTGTTTTTTTCTTTTATTTCCTCCATCTTGCATTGTAAATCAAGCGTTTACTGAAAAAATAAAAAATAAAAAGAACATCTTTACTTTTCTGCACACGTTGAAATTTGATGGTTGTTTTCATATGTGCGCTTCGTATTCGTACATTTCTGATTTACTTCTAACATTATCGAGGAGTCAAACCATCGTTTTCAGCAAAGTGTGACGCTTAGCTTTCTAGATTCATATTAGCTGTAAATCAACACATCGCAGGCCACGTAACCCCCAACAACACATGTCTTTCTTTCGGATACCATGTTGTAGAGGAAATCTTCTTATTTACTTCTCATTTATACTTAATTATATAAAAAATAATTACTCAAATGTATATTTACATGTATATGTGTGATTATTGTTGATTAATGCTGTAGTGAATCTAGTCTATTATTATAAACAAGGTCTTGTGTTTGATATATGATGGATGGAAAACTTGAGTTAATAGATCCAAAATATATGTTTTAGAAATGAGGAAGTTAAGTTTTAATTATATAACCCAAATTTCAGGTTACGATTCTTTTGTTTTTTTTTTAAAGATGGAAACATTTATACTAAAAGTCAAATCACCCAGAAGGCAGTTGCGTTTTAAAAACATTTCATTTAAAAAGATACCTTTAAATTGAAGTTTTATTTTGAAAAAAGTTAGAAATATTAATCTTACTCTAATTTATATAAGATTAAAGCATGAATTTATTTGTAAAACAAGATCGTTTTGAATCCGTAAATGTGGCATCAGTTAAATTTTTTTGTAAAATAGGACGAAGTCATCAAAATTTACGACAAATCTGACCCTATGTTAATTAGCAGAGCTTAAGTCTAATTTAATTTTATAAAATTAATCTGTAAGGTAAAGTTTGTACCTTATTATTTAATATGAAACTTTCAACGTCCTATTCCTATACGAATTCAAAACATTCTTGTTTTTTTTTTAAAAAAAAAAACTTAAAGCATGTACCGAATATATGACATCAAGGTACACTAATATATAGTGATAAAAGCCACCATTGACGTTGGTTAAAACGGAAGAATTGTTGGTTGATAAATGCATGGCAACGTGCATGCGTGTGTCGAATGAAAATGCTGTAAGTGGACATACAAATTCAGATGTTGCAATATTATCTCTTGTACACATTAATATTACAGTAACAGAAGAGATGTTGTATAAATTATTATATACATAGATGTGCATTAAATGAAAATTCCTTAAAACATGTTTTTCTCGTCCATTTTGTCATTGAGTTGTAATGATGATAATATTATAGTTGAATGAATATTTGAAGAGAAGAATATGTGGTGTCGATCACCGCCCCTTATAGAGATGTGAGTGTGTTTCAGGCGTAGTCAAAGTTGGGGTTGTGTGTGTTTTGACTGTGAAAGTTAAAAAACACGTTTTAATTTATTTTCTGAGTTCCCAGTCTGAACTGGAACAGAAAGAAGAAGGAATAGTGTGCGGGTCGGAAACGGAAGAGAGCATCCAACAAGCCTCACCTTTTTCAACAACAAATCAATCATTTAAGAACTCGTGGTTTTGTTTGCTTATGCTATTCTCAATATTTTATAATGAAAAAAATTATTACTTATTTTTCAAAAACTCTCTACAAAATGTACAAACATATTTTAAAAATCAATCACGCGCGTAATTCATTGCACATGTTCCTTCGCTGTGTTATTTTCATACCTCATTATTTAAGCCAACATTTTTAAAAGCGCATTTATTCTTTTCAGGGTATGCCTTTATAGTGGTAGGGTACTACATGCCATGAATTTCAATCGAATCGAGTTAAACCTTACAAGTTTTTATTTATATTTATTCTGAAATTATTTTAAACGTTAAAACAACACATATTTATTGTTTATACCGAAAATTGACTTCTGATCTCGTATTTGCCTGAAGTTGAACTTTTTAACCTTTATATAGGAATTATCTTTTTTTTTTCTAACTTAACAAAATAATTATCATAAAAAAAATACACTCAATTTAGAATAATAAGTATTCACATATTTCAATTTTAGTATTAAAAAAAGTTCAATTATATTTTAAGTCATTGATAAATTTGGAAATTTTTAATTGAGTTACTCATAAATTAATTTTTTTGTCTATTAAGTACTAAATAAATTTATCAAGTATTTAACAAATTTTTCAACTGTTTTAGTTTTTTTTGTCTATTACTTTTTATGCTGTTTTGCTTCAAAGGAACTTGGTTTAAACTTGAGATTTTATAGAATGATAAAAAGAGGACAATACAAAGTTAATAAGACAACAATTCTTGCAAAATATAGTTGTTTGTCTTTCCAAAGTGTTACTTTTTTCCTTAAACTTCATGATAATGGGATTCCTCGTCTTTATTATTTTAGGATTGGCTCTTGTGGGTATTCCCATGTATAAAAAAAACGGGGAATAATAGTTTCTTGTGATTTACTACAATAACAAGTTTAGTATTGATACTAGTTTAAAGCTCATCAACATACTTATAATCACTAATGGAATATTCAGTTAACAGGTAAATTTTCAGGTTTTTTTTTTCAATTCCGGACAATTCAGTTGGCATAATTACGAAAATAGGCGTTTCTTTTAAAAATTACAATTATAGGCAAAACGTGTGGGGGCTGGACGTTTTTTCATGAAGAAAACGTTAGGCCCCGTGTGTTTTTGGTTCAAATCGGGTCAATGGGTGAAATCGTGTGGGGGTGGACGACTTTAAAAAAGAAATCAATCGTGAGGTTTTCACCTGAAATCGTGTAGGGGGAACGTTTCTTATTTGTCATCGATTATCTTCCAATCACTAACACAAAAAAGTCTTTTAACGTTCGATATTTTTGACCTTTGACGTTTGCCCAAACACCGACATTGTACTGGGTGACGTCAAAATAACGTCAGAAAATAGAGCAGACATCACTTAACGTCGGGGCAATAGGGGTCCGACGTTATCCAACGTCGGGGCCAAAAGCAGCAGACGTCAATTTTTGCGCTAAATGGAGCTAAAAAACAAAGCAATTTAATTTCTGTTGGACTCTGACAGACGTTAAATAACGTCGGCCATGGTAAGCTCAAACGTTAAATAATGTCTATCAGAGCACAACCAGACGTCAAACTGCTCTGTTTTTTTTAAATTTTGATGTTTTTACAACATTCCCACACTTGAAAATCAGTAAATTCCCATAACAGTTTCATAATAATTTCAGCACAATTCTGGAATTACAGTTAGATCTAATAACACTTAAGTTTCAACATATATTCTAAACTAATATAAATAACACCAAACTAAAAGTTTCAACATGATATTTTTATACAATAAAGTTTTTGAAAGGAGTTCTAATTCCTGTGGTATCAACTCCATCTTTCCAATAGATATGTTGCCCACTCCTTTCTTAGTGTATGGATAATGTCATCTGGTAGAGGTGATGGATTCTTGAACTGCTGAAAAAATAATACAATTTCATTATGTATGAATATCATTCTTTAAAGTTTGATATATTATATAAAATATAAAATATATATATATATATATATATATATATATATATATATATATATATATATATTATTACCTCTATCCATTCATCTTTAATTGTAGCTCGAATGATTGTTCTTATCTAAGATATGACATAATATCCACATTTCCATGAATCTTCTTGCTTGTTACACTAAATATTACAAATAAAATAAACACATATCAAAGTCATAAGTTGACATACAAAAGTTAATAACTTTAAACTGAATGAGTTCTAACCTTTGGATATAATACTTTAAGTTGTTGACCTCTAGGCTTACCCACAATTGTAATGAAATTTTGGAAACATAAAACATATGTTAGTTTTTATAACTAAGTAGATACATAGGTTAGGATTGAAAAAAAAGTAATACTTACTCTTGTAACATGTTTTTGAAAGCAGGTGGAATCTTCCTATGGCATAAATAAAACCATACAACTGTGCATATTCTTGGAATGATGACACATAGTTGCCAATGATACCTACCATCAATCACAAGTACTTAGCAGAAATAATTAATAATACTTCATAAAATATTACTAGCAAAAATACCTACGCATCAATGTATAACGCAAAGTAGATCTCTCTATTTGACTCAACCATCCATGTTTGCAAATAAAGTTTGATGTGGTCATGTGAGTTTCCCGAAGGTTGAATGGTTTGAGGTTCAATGAATCCATAGATGGAAGATCGACCTTGGTCCACAATGAATCCATAATAAATCTACATACATAAAATAAAAAATAATGCAACAATAATATTAAAAAATCAAATACAATTAGTCCAATTTTACAAATAAAAATAAATATAATTTTATTTCGTAACTTTACAAATATTATTATAAAAATTCAATTAAAAAAAGAAATAGGCCAAAAAAACTAAAAAAGCAATAGTCCAAGATAAAAATTATAATTGCAAATAAAAAAATACAAGCAATTATATACGTACAATGAAAAAGAGATAACAAGCAAAATAATCTCAAAATGATGCAAATGGGGATGAAAACACATAATATTCGGTTGAAAATGCCTAAAATCAATCCATAATCAAATCTCAATCAGTTTGGTGGTGAAAAATGTTCGAAACTCACCTAGAGGAGGTCAGAATAATGGTTGCCGACGGGAAGGATCGCGAAACACTGCAAATGGGGATGAAAATGGAAAATATTTGGTTCAAAACACCTAAAATCAATCCACAATCAAATCCCAACAAGTTTGGTGGTGAAAAACGTTCGAAAATTATCTGGAGGAGCTCGGAATGGTGGTCGCCGACGGAGAAGCTTCGCAAAAAATTGGTGGCGCGACAAAATAGTTAGGGTTTTTGCGTTTCGCGCAGAGAAAACCCAAAAATTGACGTCGGGGCTACGTGGTTAGACGTTACTTAACGTCGATGCAGAGGGGGTCAGACGTTAAATTAAGTCAGGGCAGAGTGGGCCAGACGTTAAATTAAGTCGAGGGCAGAGAGCTCAGACGTCAATTTTTACATAACGTCGGGGTACTGTGGGTCAGACGTTAAATTACGTCTATGTTGAAATGGGCAAACGTTAAAAAAGTCAAATAATTTACAAAAAGGCCACCGGTCATTTTTAACGTGGGACTTTTTCTGGGCAGACGTCATATGGGTGACGTTATAGGGCTTTTTTGTATTAGTGAATATAATCGATTACTGCATGCGTTGCAGTGTTTCTGGGTTTAATGTAATCGATTACGAACATATTATAATCGATTACGCCTTTTGCGTGACGACTGACCGGAGTAGCGTGGCCGGAGGCGAGACACAACGGTGGCAGCACAACGATGATGGAAGAACAAGGGGGGCTCGCATGGTGGTGTCGCCAGAACAGTTGCAGAGAGAGATGAAGAATATGCAGCACGCGCGAGGAAGAAGAAGAGGGGTTCGCATTTTTGTACCCTAATTAAACTATATGGCCTCGGTTCAGTTGATAACCAAGGCATATAGTGTTATTTGGCCCCGGTTCACTGCCACCCGAGGCCAAAGACGTAACGGGTAATGGCATTTTTGAAATTTCTGGCCATGTTTTTGGCTTCGGGTCTGTTCGACCGAAGCATATAAGCACCTTTTGGCACCAGTTTTATTTGAACCGAAGCCTATAACACCTTTTGACTTCGGGTTTTACTTGAACCGATGCATAAAAGTTGTCTGGAATTACAAAAATGTCACCGCGTCATTATATGCTTTGGTTTCTTACCAATCAAAACCTATAAGATAAGATAAAAATATAATTCTGCACCGGTGTTTGTTATGTATATTTATCATTATAATAGTATAAAAATTGTAAATAACAAAACAGAAGTCATCATAAATCATTGCAGTTTTTCTATAGTCTATTTGCATACCGATTGTAAAGCAAACTGATTTACTTATAAAAAAATCACGTATTGTCCCCTTGTTTGATTTATTTTAAATATCTTTTATATTTATCTGTATTCCTTTCTTTCTTATTATATAATATATTTTTTCCTTTCTTTATATCTTCCAGACCAAATGCATTATCAGTAAACAATATAAATCTGATTTCTAGGGGCCAAAATATGAGAGAAAAACCGAATTTCTAGTTCAAAACACTTAGTCCAATGTCTTAAGTGCTTTACATCTTATCGTGTTTTATTTCAAAGCATATTTTAATCATACTATCTATTTCAATCATTTTGACAATACATAAATAAAAAAAGGGAAATACCTAAACGTCAGATTAAACTTTTGACAATTTTCAAAGACATGAAAGAATGTGAACATAAAAAATTACTCTATACGTTCATATTTGTCTTCCCTACATACTTAACTTTAACCCTAGTCTTTAGGTCTCCTTTCATTTTTTTTATCTTGTATCAATTCATCTCCAAAAATACAATACAATACAATGTAAACTTTTACTTTAAACAACTTTGATTTACTTAAAATAATCGTGACACTTTGAAAATATGTATATCTTTTAACCTACTTTTAACCTATTTCCATAAAACTTTTTCTTCCACGTTCAATGTAAACTACATAGATACATATATTATTCCATGTTACGGATTATATATTCTGAGTATATCATAAAAGTTCAGAACATAACCTTTTTAAAATATGATTAACGTAAGAGATAAATATTTTTAACATTGTTTGAGTTTAGGGAGACACCTAATTTTGTTTGCGTGGTGCACTGAAATAGCTGAAAATCTGAGACGTGTCGTCAAAGAAGAAGGTGCACTCGCTTCTCCACTAAAACAGTGAGACAAGACAACGTCATACATTATCATATGATTTGGAAACTGCCACGTGACCAAATCTAACTTCTGAATGCCTACGGAACAGGGAAAATCAAATAGAAAAAAGTTTTGTGTTCTCAGAGTCTCGTGATGCTTATCAAAATCTTAATAATTTCTACAAAATACCAAATTATTGTTTTATAATTAATTGGTCACGTCTATTTTTGTGATTTGTCTTCTGCCTATTGCGGTGAAGCTGGCGTCTATGACCTCAATTTATTTGAAAAACCACTCACTTTAAAGAAGAAATGTTTGTTTCTTTATGTTTTTAAAATTATAAAATTACTGTAATGGTCAATGGCCTTCCTTTTAGACGTTGATGTTCTTGTTTCTATCAGACTTTTATTTCGTATTGAAACTCCAAAAGATGCCTATAGTGTAATCCAAAAGTGTGTTCGTCTAAATTTACCTTATTCTTTATTTTTCTTTTCATGTTAGCATGAACAAGAAGTTATCTTGGAAACCTTGTCTCATCAAACCTTGCCCAATTCACATAAAGGCATGCAAAAGTCAAACTCTAATTTAATCATCTACGGAAATTTTCACCCCATATTTCGTCCAGTCATCATTTATTTGTTTAAACACCACAATAAAATATTAGAGTTCTTAATTTAATTCATCATTCATGACGAGTCCTAATTTACCTTTAAATAAATCTTTTTTTAGAGAGTGTCAAAGATCGAGTCAAGTAGTTTCGGATCGAAGGTCGGATCATGTCATCAAAGGTTAAAGATTGAGTCGAGTCATCTCAAGTTGAAAGTTGAGACAAACTTAAGTAAAGACAGGTAGACCCGGGCTAAAACGGGTGTCAAAGTGAGCCAACACGACTTACACGGGTCAACTCACCATGAGTTGAGTTAAAAAAATGACCAGTTCAACCCCGCTCATCTTTTGTGAGCCAAAATTTTGCAAACTGGCCCGACCCACCACGGGTTGGTGGGTTTGCTCACTTACAAATTTTTTTTACAATTTATTTTATATATTTATTGCATTACAATAAAATTTAATTAACTCGATTTATTTTTTATAATAGTGAAATCAAAATGTTCACCTAATTCTCATAGTATTATTATAAAGATAATAGTTAAATATTAAAGTATTAACCTATATATATAGGAGTGGCAAAACGGGTCGGCCCCAACGGGCTATCCCGTCAGTCTTTGTTAAAAGGGATGGGTTGGGTTGAAGATTTCAACCCAACAGCCCGTTTTGGCCCGTCCCGTCAAGCCCGTCAATTTGACAGGCCAAAATACGTCAGCTCGTAGGCCCGATTTTAAAAAATAAAATAAAAAAAAATAATTAAAAAGATTGTTTTTTATATTATATAGTTAAAAACATTAACAAATCAATTAAAAGTTAAAAAAATATTATATTTGATTAAATATGTTTTTAATATTAATTTATATGTATATATAAACAAATTTTGAAAACAAATTTAAAAAATTAAAAAAAACACTGACGGGTCAACCCGACACGTTAGCTCGTCTTGTACGGGACAGGCTATAATTGTTAGCCCATTTTTGTTTGATGGGTCAACTTGGTTTTACCCGTTTTTTTACGGACCACAGACGAGTCGAACCAAAATAGGTTGTGCTGACCTTTTTTGTCACCCCTACTTATATAATTTGGCAAACAAATAAATCAAACATTAAATTATTTAAATGTTATTAAGCAACATTTTAGTATTTAAAAATATCAAATTGTGAACCTATATAATTAAAAATAGTAAATAATTATAATAAAAAATTATAAAAATAATTAAGTGTTGTTGGTAGGTTGTGGGTTAACCCGTTGACCCGTGGATTAAGTAAGTTGTGTTTAGTTCAATCAGCTTTTTTACAGAAATGAAATTTTATCAACCCAACCTGGCTCAAACTCGTGGTGAGCCGGGTTGGCTCACAAGTTGAACCCATTTTGACATCTCTAGGAACGGTCGAAAGGAGTCAGTCCAAACCGAAAGTTGAGATAAGCCAATCCGAGATGAATGTTGGGACAGGCTGGTCCAGACTGAAGGTCGATATGGCCCAAGCCGAAGATTGGTACGAATCGACTTAGGCCAATGGTTAGGGTAGGTTGGCCCAGGCCGAAGCTCATAACGATCTAGACCAGGCTGAAGGTTGGAACGGGTCGAACCAAGCTAAAGGTCGGAACGTGCCGGTCCAAGCCGAAGGTTGGGACATGTCTGTCCGGGACAAAGGTCTGAATGGCTTGCACTAGGCCAGCCTGGGCCGAAGGTCCAAACAGGTCTCCCTAGGCCATAGGTTGGGACAATCTTATTTGTTCAGAAGGTCAAAACGGATCACTCCAATACAAAGATAAAGAAAGTTCAACTCGGACTAAAGATTGAATCATTCCAAAGGTCCAAATAAAAAGACTCAGATTAAATATTGAGACGAAACAATTCAGACTAAGGTTAAAACAGGTGAGACCCTGAAAGTCGAAATAACTTGTTCCGAACCGATTACGATATATTAGAATACAACTTTTACTTGTTAGTAATCCTTTCTAAACTCTCGCATGCTCTCATTATATTACTATTGAATTTGGTTCTCATTATATTACTATTGAATTTGCGTCTCTAAGTTATCTCAATTGTTGTTACAAATGTACGTTTATACAACAAAAATATTATAAATTCATAGAACACTTTCAAATATATGGAGAAATATGCGTATAATATTTCTCTTTATCAAATCAAAATTCTCATTTAGATAAATGGTAAATAATTTTAGTCTTAAAATATATTCCATTATACAGTATATGACGAAACTAGATACTATAATAAAGTTGACAAAAATTTTAATAAATCAATCAGATTAATATTGTTGAATTTTGGCTTCAACACTGTGAAACAAACTTATGCCAAGACACGTTTCGTTCGAGAAAAAAAAATTTAAGTTTTTAGTCTCTAAATTTTAACGTCAAATTGAAATTTATCTTTTGTCTTAAACTTTGATATATTTTAATTCTTAAACTTTAAAAATGAATAAATATGTCTGAAATGTGTTTCCTAGTATATATTGAAATAAAAATGTGTCAACCGGTATAAAGAACTCAAATACTACCACGAAATGTATCTGACACGTTAAATTTTTTTTAATGTAACTGAGTTGAAAGGACTATATATATCCATTCATTTTTAAAGTCTGAGGATCAAAATATATCAAAGTTTCAATCAATAATAAATTTCAATTTCGTATCAAATTTTAAAGACTAAAAACATACTTAATCGAAAAAAAAAACATAAACCTCTCTTCATCCACTTAATCCGACATTTATACCTATATATTAAACAAATTTCTCTTTTTCTTATATATATATTTTTTTCCAATTTTATCCTTTGTAACAGTCATTTAAACCTAAAATAATTACATTTTCATTTTTATTATTTAGATGGTTGTTAATTTAAATTTTGTTTGATTTTTTTAATCTTTTAATTAATTATTTATTTAAATTTAAATATTAAATTATTTATCTATTATTAAAAAAGTAAATAAACATGCAAGCCACGTAAAAAGAATTCACTAAAAGTCATATGTCCTATCCCGTACTACATTGAGGCGTGAAATGTGAGAACTCTATGAAGAGGAAAAAGCGAAGTTGAAAATTTTTCTATCAAAGCTTAGTGGGAAGGTTTGCTTAACTACAGACACATGGACTTCAATCCAAAACCTAAACTACATGAGTTTAACAACTCACTTTATTGATGAAGATTGGAAGCTGCATAAGAAAATTTTGAATTTTTCTCAAACAACAAGTCATTCAGGGGAGCTCATTGCTAAACATGTTGAAGCTTGTTTGAATAACTGGGAGTTGAAACGAGTCCTTAATGTCACTGTGAATAATGCTACAGCAAATGATGTTGGGGTCCAATACCTCAAAAGAAGGATGTTATCATGGAATTGTCTTGTCTTAAAGGGAGAATATGTTCATATGCGTTGTTGCACATATATATTAAGTTTGATTGAGAAGGATGGGTTAAAAGAGATAAAAGATTCAATTTCAAAAATTCGGAGTGCAGCTAAATATGTGAAATCTTCTCCAGCTCGATTTGCTAGATTCAAGGCTTGTGTTGAACAAGAGGGAATTTCTTATAAAGGTCTTGTTTGTCTTGATGTTGAAACCAGATGGAATTCAACTTATCTAATGTTAGAGGCAAGCTTGAAGTACAAAGATGCGTTTGTCTTGCTAGATATGCAAGATAAGAAATTTGGTGCTGAAATGGCCAAAAGTAGTGGTGTGCCACTAGAAGAGGATTGGGAATATGCGAGGTCTGTTCTACCATTCTTAAAGATGTTTTATGACTCTACCATGCGCATTTCTGGTTCTTCTTACGTCACTAGTCATATGTATATGAAGGAAGTGTTTGGAATTGGTAAAAAGATTCGACAATATTCTGAGAGTAGTGATGTGAGCATAAGATTGATGGCAATGAGGATGAAGGGTAAGTATGACAAATATTGAGAAAATCCCAATGGAATTAATATCTTATTATTGATTGTTGTTGTGCTTGACCCTAGGAGTAAGTTGGATTTTGTTAATTACTTCATTGACTATATATTTGAATCTAGCATGGCCAGTGGATTGAAATCAAAATTATTGTCATCTTTAAAAACACTTTATGATCAATATCAAGGGGTTGAGGAGGGTTCTCAAAGTAGCCAACAAGAATCCCAACTAGATGATGAAGATGATGATCCTCATGGCATGAGCTTCTACCTAAGAGCTACAGGACGTAGATTTGATTATATATCAGAGCTTGATAAATATTTGAGAGAGGATCCTGAACCTTATACAAAGTCAGTTGAGCTTGATGTTTTACATTGGTGGAAGGTTAACTCAACTAGATTTCCTATCCTTGCAAACATGGCTTGAGAGGTGTTAGCCATTCCCATCTCTACCGTAGCATCAGAGTGTGCATTCAGTACAGGAGGAAGGGTGGTTAATCCTTATCGTAGTTGCCTAACGCCTAAAATAGTGGAAGTACTTGTTTGCACACAAGATTGGTTAAGAGGAACACCTTTCTCTATACTTTTTAATGAGGATCTAAAGAGCTTGATGAATTTGAGCAAGGTGAGTTTATATGAAAACTTTATATACTTTTTAGTTGATATTTTTAAATTTATTTTAAGTTTTCAAAAATGATGAAATAATTTTTTTGTGTGTAGATATAACTTCTCAAGACGAAGTGGGACCTTCAAGTGCAATTAATTTAGATGATTGAAGATGTATTAAGATGTATTAACATTTTGATGTTGTTTATGGGAGAACCTACTGGAAAACCTATGTCCTATGTATTAAGATGTATAAATATTTTGATTTTGGTGTATTGAAGTATGATGCATATGTCAAGTATTATTTCCTAAGCACTTTCAAATTATAAACTTTATATTATTATTGCGTATTACAATCATATGTAATTAGTGCAATTCAGTTCAAAATAATGTAATTCAGTTCATAAATAGTGCAATTCAGTTCAAAATCAATGCAATTCGGTTCAAAAATAGTATAATTCGGTTCAAAAATAGTGAAGTTTATTCAAAATCAATGTAATTCGGTTCAAAAACGGTTCAAAAATAGTGTAGTTAAGTTAAAAATAAGCGCAGTTCAGTTCAAGAATAGTGCAGTTCAGTTAAAAAATAATGCAGTTCAGTTAAAAAATAGTGCAGTTCAGTTCTGACATAGTGCAGTTTATAAAACAGTTCAACTTATAACAGTTCAATTCAGTTCATATTATAGTGCAGTGCAGTTCGGTGCAATGCAGTTCAGTCCATTTTATTTAAAAAAAACAGTTCAGTTCAATTCGTCCGAACTGTTTTTCAGTCCAGTGCAGTTCATGCGAACTGTTTTTTAATACAGTACAGTTTTTGATAGTTCAGTGCAGTTTGATTTATTTTGTCCAACCCTAATCCTGTACATGCGCCGTAACGTAGTTACCTGGGTGAGTGTAAATACTTTTACTAATACACAACTTTTCTTTGTTATGCCAAAAACGAAAAAGGAACATAAACTCTCTAAAATTTGGGGAAGTTTGTACAGTTTACTCAATAAACTTTTATGCTGATAAAAAGTTAGTAAGAATACTTTTTTCCAAACATACATTGATATTATATTAATAATATATGAAATGGATTAATCATCATCGTTATTATTATTATTATTATTATTATTATTATTATTATTATTATTATTATTATTATTATTATTATTATTATTATTATTATTATTATTATTATTATTATTATTGTTTCACCATTTATAAACATTTAGTTCAGTGAGAATGTTAATTTACCTGTTAGAAGTGGTTTTCGACCGAATTTTTATTTTCTTTAATAAGGGGAATAAATCAAGCTCCAATAAATTAATTGGAAAAAAAAAAAGTCAGATTTCAATTCGATTGGACCTAGCCTAACAATGCAAACAGAAGCAAAAATACAAGACTTTTGCTATTTACACTCCCCTGTGTTACTAAATACAGTTTACTTTTATTTTTTTCCTAAAAAAATAACCTTTTGATACCATCTATTTAATTTTTTAAAGACAAAATTTTTGCACTTCTCATATTCATTATCTTTTATACCATGTTTTTGAGGTCTCATCTCTGTTATTCTTTAAACTCCTCGTAGTTATATTTCTATTTTTTTTCCTACTCAAAATGATAAAATTTCATCATAATCAAATAAACCTTAATCTAATATAAATCCGTTTAAACAAGTAAAATTTTATTTCAATTTTTCAAACATTTTTCTTAAATCTTTTTAAGCAGCGTAGAGATTATTGTATACGTTAATGTATATTTCTTAAGTTTTCCAAGTCTCATATTAACTAAGAGAGAAAATATCTCAATTTATATATTAATACCTAGGTTGAGTTTTTAAGATAGCTACAATGCAACGAATTTGTACATGTAAAGGTTTGATTAGTCTGTTTACTTGGAACTTTTTTTTATTCATAAAAACTATTTTGAATTTTAAAATTAAATGTTTATATTTTACATACATTTTAAAGTGAACTAACTCGACTCATACATATCGACTAACTCCAGGTCAAGTTAAAAAGGAGTGAACCAAACTCAGTTATTTTTTGGTGATTCAAAAGTTTTATAATCGAATCAATCCACTACAAGTTAGTGGGTTGGCTCACTGACCCATATAAAAGAACAAATATTTTTTTAATCATAGTCAAATTTGTAGATGACAATTTTGTATTAAGTGAATCCGTTTTCATCCATAATTGAAAAAAGTTTCATTCTCAATTTGATCTAACTCGAATCCGTGGTGAGTCGAGTTCACTAACAAATTCTAACCCGTTTTAACATATTTAACGGAATCTTTAAAATGTATATTTAGTTATCAACTTCAATTGATAATATTTTAGCATGGATCATCATTATCATCACCATTATTATTATTATTATTATTATTATTATTATTATTATTATTATTATTATTATTAAGCAATTTTTTAACTATTTCATAGACACGTTTAACAAATCAACTTAATTTCGTATTTGTTAAATAAATACAAATATATATCTATATATATATATATATATTTGTGTTTTACAAATATATACAAAGTTGTTTTACAAATGAAAAATATGAGTCATAAATATATCGTGCTGTTTTGTAAACTATTCCAAAAAATAACTTGTAAATTAAGCAATTCTTGTACATGTACACTCTCAATTCTTTGTATCTTAGTATTTTCTTAAGTTTTTAATTTTTGCTTACAAAAGGATTGCGACTTTTCTTTTTCTTTCTTTGGCTTTTTGAGTACCCTTTATTTTTCTTTCCCAAGAAGAGAACTTTTATTCCTTTTTGTGATTTTCACCTGAAATTGGATAAAAGTCTGTTATAACACACGATTAAGTTTCATGTTGGTAGGAGTAAATGATAAATATTTATATATATTTTTTATTATCTATTTCACTTTCTTATTTTCTAAGGAATCTAATTAAGTTGGTTAAGCAATATATGAACTATTATTGTCCTAGTATCCATGCTTATTTTTTATAAATGAAATAAAATTTACTTAAATCCCTCACTATTAATCTAATTTTTCCTGTAAACAGTTTTCCTTCGTGTTGTAGTACTGGATTAAAAAGTGCATGTTTATAGTATATTTAGCATTTTTAATTCAACATTAAGTAATTTTACTCGATATAATATATTATAATTAAATTATAAGCATGGATTTTTTTTTTCTAGAAACATGGATTCAGCATTAAAAAGTGCTAAAAAGTTGCTAATGTATTTTTTTTCTAATGATAATATTAAAGCTTATAAATAAATATTATTTATTTAATATTTTACATAAATAAATCACTAACATTATTATCAATGATGAATTATATAAATTAGAAAACATATTAGTTTCTGATTTTTTTTCTGAATTTTAGAAGACCGAATGATTAAATATGTAACCATATTTTTATAAAGATGCAAATTTCATGTTTAGAAAACTAAAGAAAATTAAAGTCTAATTATTATTAAAAATATAATATAACTCTAAGGATGTATTTGCTTCCAATGATAAATTTAAGGAGATGATGAAAGGAATATGAGGTTATTTATTTTAAGGAATAAAGAGATAAAAGTGAAGAGATTTAAAGGTAAAATTTATAAAAATTTATAAATAATTCGATGAATATAATAGATATAAAATAATATTTTAATAGATAAAATTGTTAAATGACAGTTTTATTCCTATGAGTGTTGAATACAGCTTCACCCAGCCTTCAGCAATGACAGAGACTTCACAATACAGATTCTACAGATGCAGGAAATCTCTTTGGTCGAAAATCCATGCATTACTGCATTCACATTTACAAAGCAAAAAAAGTAAAATGCAGATTTCAAGAATGCAGGAAATCTCTTCAGTTGGCGAATCATTATACATGCATCACTGCATTCACAATTAAAATTTCACAGTTAGAAAGTAAATGAAGGTAAATTTGGATTAAAAAAAATGATAGGCATTTAAGTAAAAAAATACTTGCTAAGTTGGAATTAAATAAAAATGATGGACATTTAGTTAAATGGGTATATGTTATGCTGTTTTTTCCTCATCATCACTTTATTCATACAAGGATTATAATATTTCATTCTCTTTCAAATTTATCCATGCAAATCATGTATAATTCATCCTCTTTATCCATGCAAATCATGTATAATTCATTCTCTTAAACAGTAAATTTCTAAAAACAAATATAAAATAAGTCATATATATGATTAAGTAAAAATAGTAATATATGTAATGTTTATGGAGAATAATAACAAAATAAATACAATGTTAACTCTTATTCAATAAAATCATACTACCAATGTCAATATATAAGATAAATAAATTTGATTCTATGCATTCATAAACTAATGTATTATAAATATTTATAGTAAGTTGTCCTAGAATGGGAAAGTTAAACAAATAATTTTTTGAATATAGAACGTGAATATTTATTTTGATGTGTTTACATTTATTATTTTGTAAATGAAAAAAAAAGTATATTCTTGATACTAATTATAATCTATTATAATATATATATATATATATATATATAATTAGTTTTTTAAATAATTAAGTTTTATATTTCTTTTTTCATATATGGGGATAAAAGAATTATGTGCGATTAAAAAAATACGTTAGTTAGATATATAAGCATCATAAACCGTAACGTTTACTTATGAAAAAATCAATTTAGTGAATTTTGAATACAATGACTGAATTAAAATAATAAAAAATATACAAGAAGTAAACAAGTTAAATTTTGTAAAGATCTTTTTCAAAATGGATTTGTCACAGAGAAGGGGAGAAAGTTGAAATTAGAAATGTGGGAAATATTTTTCTTTTAATATTAATGAATAAAATATTGGTTTTGAAATTTCTTATAATTTTAAAATGAAATCTTATTTGTTAGAAGAATGAAAATAACTTAATAGGGTGGAATAGAGGAGAGAAGTCAACCCATAACGTGTAATAGACACTAACTACTACTCGCGTTGCTTCAAAAAAGGACCCCACCATGTCTTCTGCGCTCTTGGATTCACGTTTTTCACTCTTCCACTCATTACACTGTCCGAACCAACCAAACAAACAAACGGTTAAAGAAGAAAAAAAAGAGAGACCAAAAACGCGTGGACGTCAAACGCTTTTCGCCACCACATTTCATAATTTTCCTCACATCCGCGTCTGTAACACTTTTCACATTTTGAAAACAGAGCCACAAAGAGAAGACGGAGTAAACGACGGTGTTTACAACCTTTAACTCTGTCATCTCTCGACTCAAAGTCAATCGTCTTCTTCCTTTTTTTTTTCTCCAGTTCATCTCTGAGCGATTACCGTTTCCGGAACCGGAGAGGACGAGAGCATGGCCGTAGCTGATCCCAAGCCTCACTCCGAACCTAAGGTCTGGAACTTCTTCAAGCTTCCCTTTCGCCATTCCACCTCCGCCACCACTACGACGTCGTCTTCTGCTAACCTTCACCTCCATCACCACCATCACCACCACAACCCTAACAATCTTCCCCTCGAGGGCTCCACTTCCCACACCTCCAATTCCGTTTCCTCCGTCGCCAGATCGCTTCTCCCAACACGACGCCGTCTCAAGCTCGATCCCTCCAACAAGCTTTACTTGCCCTGTATAAATTCGTCTCCCCCTTATATGGTCGTTTTTCTTTATGTGGCTCTGCTTGCATGCAATAATTGCTTTCATCGTGATCTAATTTGGATATTTGGCTTTAATTTCTATTTACTGTTTTTAATTGCAATTTAGTAAAGGTGGTTTAACGCTTTAATTGGACTCTGCCATAAATGGAAGTCTTTGGTTTGGGCGAATATCATTGCCCCATACTCTCGGCGTTTATTTATTCTGTGTTGCATGTAGTTTTTAATGATGTACTTTCCTTTCTTGCTCGTTCATTTGTGGCTTGTTAGGTAACAGTGTTAGTAATCACAGTCCATTTCTTTCCGAAATTGAAAGCGGGCTGGAGATGAAATTTGGGGAAAGGCCTTGTTTGGATAATTTTTTACGTGGACACGTTAGGAGTTCATGAAATTAAGAATGTAAATGAATAGAGTTTCTTTCCTGAGAAATCGACTTGTGTATTTTCATTTTGGGACTTGAAAGTAGTAAAATGAGATAGCTTATGTAAAAAGAATTATGTACATAAATTGGTTTTAGGTTAGGGGCATAGATGGAAGTTCAATTCATTTTACTTGTTTATTCCCCTCTGGCAAGGACTTTTGGAAAAGTTTTTTCAAACATGACACGATAGTAACAAAGGTAATTATTCAATGTTGATAGTTGCTGCTGTTGATGGTTTTTGAGTATGCTTACCATCTTTTTTTAAGTGGATAGCGGTATTCTAGGGATAGAAACTGTGTATCTATAGTTTATTGCTTAGGTAGAAAGTCAAAAGGTGAAAGAATGTCCAAGAAAAGGTTTGGCATTAGTTCCAGGGCTAGTTTTGTTGATTTCAGTGTTGAAGATACTTATGATAGAAAAGAAAGTGATCGTTTTTCCTAATTTCAATTTTTGTTCCTTTATAATTGTTAAGTTGTTTTCCTTCAAATTGCTTTTACAACAATAGGCTAGACTAGAGAAGTGTTCATCTTGAATTCACAAGTCTTGCAAACAAAATAGATGTGAGATGAATGCCAGAGATGAACTGCTTTCTGAAGATTAATTACTTATTAGTTTTGTGCTGCTCTGAGTCTTGCATTTTCACTGTATTAAGCGTTTCATTTTTAATGGTAGTAACAATCTTAATTTCCATGCAATGGAAGTTATTAGGTGCTGCTACCGTGCTACCAAACATTTTCCTCTCTTGAAAAAGTTTCTTTTTGCATTTAGATGTCAAATATAACCACGTTAAATTTGCTAATCTTTGATACCAATCACAAATTACATGTAGTGGAAAGTATCAATGGTGTGAGAATCATAAAGTTTGAATGTAATTGGTCAAATTAAGGAGATACAGGACAAAAAAAGTTTGAAATTCTCTTTGGTTCTCTTGGCTTCTCATGTGACTGCGCTTGTGGGTGCAGAAATATGGACACACAGACTTCTCTTTGGTTTGGTGGCTTTCAATTCTATTTCTTCATAACCTTTTTATTCCAATATTCAATTTGATTGGATGATTTACTTATTCTTATAATACATAATTTGTTTCTTAGTTTCTTGCTATATTGTGCAGATGAGCCGGGCAAACAGGTTAGGAGTGCCATCAGGATTAAAAACACCAGTAAATCTCATGTAGCTTTCAAGGTATGGGGAAACATGTCCAGCTATTATTTGTTCCTGTTTTATAAATTAATTTTCTTCATTTGCAATATCTGAAATTTTGTTGTCTGAGGTACTTCCATGATGTCTTGAACTCAACTATCAATTCTTGCTGTTACTAAGTTACAGTTTTGCAGGAGAATAAGTCATTAACTTATTGAGTTCACCTATTAATCTATTAGTAATAGAACTAGGCTATCTATTCTAACAAAAATTCTTTGTTTTCCATTTAAAATATGCATGTTTAGTTTCAAACAACTGCTCCCAAGAGCTGTTTCATGCGTCCTCCTGGAGCCATCCTTGCACCTGGTGAGAGTATCATAGCCACAGGTAAATAATATTTTATTTCTGTCTATATCAATTCTTAAAACAAAAGATCATCGTAAATACAATGCCTGATTATCTTACTATTTGTGTTTTTGTTATCTAGTGTTTAAGTTTGTAGAGCAACCAGAAAATAATGAAAAGCCTGAGAAAACTGGACTCAAATTTAAAATCATGAGCTTGAAGGTGAAAGGATCAATTGATTACGTCCCTGAACTGGTTAGTTAATTTTGTTTTGGCTGAAAACTTACTATTGCCATGAATGAGATAAAATGTTGTTGCTATTGATTTTAGTTTCATTACTATTGTTGTATGCAAAGTATCTATTTTACTGCAATAAATTGTTTGTTCTTTAGGCTTAGTTATATATAAATGGAGAAGGCAAGGTTGTCAAACTCTCAAGTTTACTCTTAAACTCTTGCGAGATTTCGATCCTAGGTAGATGAAATGAGTTAACTCACTATCAAACTCTTTTTGTGAGTTCACTTGGGTAAATTCTTTAAACTCATATCAACTCGCATAATCTTTCGAGTCAAGAAGGAATTAACTTTGAAATCAATGTAATTTTCCCCCTTTAATGACCCTATGGGGACAATATTTTATTTGGACTCAGTATTTGAAGAAATTTGAAATGCTTTCACTTTAATAACTTCTTTTTTATGAATTTATATATGTAGATTCTCAAGTCTAGGTGTATGAGAGTTCCATGAGTTTATGTAGATTCTCAAGTTTAGCAACCTTGGAAAAGGATGTATATTCTCTGGTTTTTGTTAATTATTCTATGCATATAGATTTTGTCCTTTTAATCATTACAACTTTATGGCCTTTTAATAGATTCATGTGCATAGTATTATGAGCTCTGGAGGTTTTTTGTATTATGATTAATAATAAGAAGGCTCACCTTCTCATCCATGTTTGTCTGTCTCTCTCTCACACACACACGTCATCCAATTCTGCACAAACAAAATTTTAAGTTCTTCTGTTGTATATGCTCATTTCATTTCAGTCACTCTAGCTTCTCAAAATCTCTGCTTCATCTGAAGATATCTTCTATTCTGTTTGAACTTATTCATCTGTATCTAAAATAATATTGTTTTTTTGCTCCCTGGAATCAGTTTGATGAGCAGAAGGACCAAGTAGCAGTGGAGCAGATTCTGCGAGTTGTTTTTCTAGATCCAGAGCGTCCTTGTCCTGTGAGTACTGAATTTATTTTCTTCACTGTTAATTTTTGTATTTTGAGCCAATGTTAATACTAGTTACACATTTCCCGTTTTCTTCACTTGTTTCTTAGCATATCCATTGCTTTACTGTGGATGAGACATACAGTATCAACTATTGATGTTTGGTATTTATGAGATGTCTGCATATAATGTAATAACTGATTAACAAGGGTCGATTTTTTTCTTGTTAAGGCTTTGGAAAAACTGAACCGACAACTAGCTGATGCGGATGCTGCCCTTGAGGCACGTAAGAAACCTGTGGAAGATGCAGGTCCAAAAATTATCGGGGAAGGGCTCGTCATAGACGAATGGGTATGTTTACTTAGCTTTTGATTAGAAGTTTTCCTTCGGTTATGTTACTTTCGGTAAATGTTTCATCTGTTAATAACCTATCATTATGTTTTCAGAAAGAGAGGAGAGAAAGATACCTCGCAAAGCAGCAGGGTGAAGTGGTTGTAGATTCTGTATAGGGCGTTGGTCTGAATACCTATAGGAAATGATATTGCCGCCAAGGAAAATGTTATATTAAGAGGAACAATTATCAAAATTACAGCTTTTTTTAGAAAATTTTCAGGTGAATCGCAAGTGTACTTTGGTGAAAACTATGCGTGTGTGTGTGATCTGATCAATCTCTATGTAGATAAATGTCTTTTTGTTTTTAGGCTCTTTTTTCCGTGGGAATAATTTTGATGGATTGATGTGAAATAGTTCTGTTCAATTTCTCATGTGATCAATGATTTGCTCTTGGTCTGTTTTGCTACGATTTCATACGGATGTAGATGTGGCTGAGATTCTCGACAACTGAAGATAGTAAGATATTGATCTTAGTATTTTCGTATTGACCATAAAGTAGGTAATAATGTTTCATCGTATCTATCTTATGTACTTCGTAGTTGGCAGTTTTTTCGTGTTTTTCTTTCAAAAATAAATTTTTTAAAATAAAAATTACCCTTTGAGTATACCCCTTCCGTCTATTAAAAACATTAGTCCTTTGTACTGTTCTGGGCTTGACGTTTTGGGTTGACACATCTTGAGACATTGGTCAACCTCGTACATGAACCGTTATCGGCAGGCAGTTTCTTCCTACACCCCTATCAAAAACTTCCGAAAATTTTTATCCGGACTGTGATGAGTGTCTTCCGGAAAAGGTTTTCTAGAATTGATTTAATGTGTTCCGGAAAGTAAAATCCGAAATTGATAGGGTGTCCGAATAAATTTAATGGGGGTGGAGGAAGAAGTTGCTTACCGGCATTAGACGAAGCCCCCATGGATAAAGGGACTGTAATGGTTTGAATATTAATTATAATTTCTTGAGTTTAGAGTTAGTTCGTACTTTATTCCTCAAATTTAAAATTGGTCCTTCTAGTTTTCATAATTTGAAAATTGTTTGAGCCTTCTACCTTAAGTATAGTCTAAAAAAGTTTGATTCTATGATTTTATGATAACTTAGTTCGATCTTACATTTTTATCATTAAATACCATATTGGGCGTTGATTTTCCTTGTGAAGTTTTCATGTTAATACCACAACTATTGCTCATCTTCATGTGTATTTATATGTTTGGAGGCACTTCAAGGATGATAGTTGGACCTTTTCTTAATGCCTTTGAGATTTGGATTGTCATCATAGATTGAAGTAATATTCCTACTATTATCAATGTGAGGGGAATTTGTTATGATATATAATGTCTTCTTCTTATTTGTTACAATATCTAATATATTCATTTTTGTTACCATATTTAATATTTTTATGTTTCTACTTCTCTTCCTATTCAAATTAAGTTGGTGACGAATTTTCAAAAATTCAATTACCATTGAATTTTAAAAAACATTCGTATCGATAAATTTACAACAAACTTTACCACGACATGATTACAGCTAAAGCTAAAACTTTGACATTCATTTTACTAATTGAAATATCCTTTGATAATAAAAATTATGAATTTCCAATAAATTGTATTGATAAATTTTATCGACATACACATTACTTGTAAATATTTTCATTAGTAATTAAGATGTGCTCATATATTTTTTTTGTCGAGAAAATTTTGTCAATAAGATGGTAATTTTTTGTAACTTTTTTATGATTATTCATGGAATCACTATATTGTAATATAATTTACCATATTAAGTTAAACATAGAAGTTTTTTTTTATATTATTTTATAGTCATTCGATACATTTAAAAAATAATCAAATGTAAAATTAGTTTAAATCTTGAAATTATTTTGTCTGTATTTTAGTAATTTCAATGTAGAAAAAAAGTCAATACTAGTAATACTCATAAAAGACATAAACTTATCTTTTTCATTCATTCTCCTCTCTAATTATCAAATATTGGGAATCAGATAAACAAACTTAAAAGCGATATATATATATATATATATA
>Ga0214542_1003248_pt1 | contig 33405 bp, 19 predicted proteins | sample CNSS1metaG_FD_160096 | JGI IMG/M metagenome (GOLD analysis project Ga0214542, IMG submission 160096) | Root nodule microbial communities from cowpea collected in UCLA plant growth center, Los Angeles, California, USA - CNSS1 | ecosystem: Host-associated > Plants > Roots > Nodule | place: USA...
TTTTGTTTTTTTTTTTTTTTTTTTTTTTGTCAAAATTGATCTTTGTTCTTGTTATAGGTAAAAGCATTGTATTCTGTTATAATCTGTGAATTTTTACTCTTCCAAATTTAGATATGTGGGCGAGGGACGAAATTCATCCATTATCTACAATTGAAGGACAAAGGTTAAGACAAATTTTGAAGAAAAAAAAACTGATTCCTAACACGCATATTACCCTGAATTAAATTAATAGATGGATTTTCTGTCTTTTATCATACAATCACAAATTTTTATTTCTCATTTTTTACTGTTCTGGATGCTTGGTGATAGATAATCTAAATCACCCTTATCCTTCTACTCTTTTGCTCGAATTATAGGTGGTAATTAATTAGTATTTGGTGTTAAATAACTAATAAAGTAAATGAAGTAATGACATCTATTTTTCGGCCGTGATGACTTTTTTTTTCATTTTAGATTGAAGTTTTTTGCCCCAACTCTTGGCAATGGCAAGTATCTATAGAGATATTTACTGATTTAATTTTTGTTTCATTTTTTAAGCTTATCTAAGATGGGAGCACTTCAGTGGTATGACGTTGTGTATCACCATGAAGGATGGAGACTTGTCACTTGCATTTGGTTGCATGCAGGAATTGTTCATTTGGCTGCAAACATGTTGAGTCTAGTCTTCATAGGCATTCGCCTTGAACAACAATTTGGGTTTGGTATGTTTTTCTTTTCCAGGTTTTAGTTTGAATTATACACAAAATTTTGAACAAAAAGTAGCATGGTCACTCATTCGGAAGTGTTCATCTTCTTTTGTGTTCTTCAAATTTTACCTTCGAATGGTTATTATGGCCTGAAGTTTGTGAAAATGTTGGCAGTGAGGATAGGAATCATTTACTTATTTTCTGGATTCGGTGGGAGCGTACTATCTTCTCTATTCATTAGAAACAACATATCTGTTGGTGCTTCTGGTGCTCTTTTTGGACTTCTTGGAGCAATGCTTTCAGAACTCATCACAAACTGGAGTATCTATTCTAATAAGGTGAGTATAGAGTCTTCAAACTATTGACGACTTGTTATGGAAAGATTTTGACGACTTCCTGTGTTCATCATCATGAATCTTGATATATAGGTTAATTTTATGTACCCTCTTCAAACTGAATTCATAAATACCCCTTTTAGTTATGGTCTTCTGAGTATTTTATTTTTCTTTTCATCAATTAGGCCTATTGACTTGCACATATGGGAAATACTTGGATAGTATATTTCAGATGATATTTCTAAGTTCCTGACCCTCTCTTTGCATTTTGCAGGCAGCTGCTTTGTTCACACTGCTGTTTATTATTGTCATCAATCTTGTCATTGGAATGTTGCCCCACGTTGATAACTTTGCTCATATTGGGGGATTCCTCACAGGATTTCTCCTTGGTTTTGTTTTGCTGCTCCGCCCTCAATTTGGGTGGTTAGAACAGCGACGTCTCCCAGCTGGTGTTCGCCTCAAGTCAAAATACAAGCCTTACCAATATGTTTTATGGATTGTCTCTCTTATTTTACTTATTGTTGGGTAAGTTATTTTTGAATTTAGATTCTCTGTTGGATTTTTTGGTATTGTTCATCTGTTGTGCTTTCAAAATATACTCATGAGTACCAAGATCAGTTTATTTTGAAGACTTAATAAAGAACTATATTAAAAAAAACTCAGTAGAGAATATGAACTCGTTCTTTTCTTAAATCCTCCTAACCATAACTCAAATAAAACTACTGTCATGAATTATAATTCAGCTGTTTTTGGTATATGAGAAGAGATTATTAGTTTGCTACATGAGATTATATTAACTAAATCTTAATTTGATCTTTAGAGATGTCTGTTCTCATGGCCTGCTAGGAAATCGAAAAAAACTGGTTATTTGTTTGCATAATCCACTCTACATCAACCAATACTGATTCTGTTATTTGCTTTGCCATGAGTATTTTAGTCTGTCTCAACTTCTGCATTTCTATTGTTATCACAGCAATGTAGATTTTCTCTAATCATATTGAATTTATTTGTTGAATAATAGGTTATCTATTGCTCTAGTGATGCTATTTCGGGGTGAGAGTGGATATGATCACTGCCATTGGTGTCACTATCTAACATGTGTTCCAACTTCAAGATGGAAATGCAATGACAACTAAAGAAAGGACATGAGCTATCCGTCGTTATATATGTAGCTATAGCTCTTACAAATTGAGTTATCTCTTTTTTTTCTTGGTATTTCCTGTCAAAAAGCGGTTATTGATTTGACAATGGGTTTATTTGTATTATAATTTTAACATTATAAATACATAAAGAAATTTATTTGTACATGAAATTCATTGGTTACTTTTCATTCATTTTCTGTCTGACTTTTTCTATTGCTTAGTTCGTTAGAGGCTCATCACTTAAACTTCACGTTCACACACTATAACCATTCGGTATGTAGTTCTATCTAACAACAATATTACCCAGTTATAGATAATTAACAAATTAATCTAACATCAATATGATTATTTGGCTTTCTCATATAATTTTTTGTTTTGTTCTGACTATTGCGCGATTTTGATCTATCATCAATGTTTTATGCTTGGATCCTTCGGTTCTTAGTTATTCATTGAAAATCTTTATCTTCAGTATTGCTCTACACGACCAAACATAATACAGGATATTATAGGTTGAATTGATGATTTTGAAGATGATAATTTTCGGATGTTGTAATTTTGGAATGGTGTTTAGATTAGTGTTTTCATTCCTTCTTTCCTTTTCTCTTTCTATCGTTCCCTCTTTTACCTCAATTAACCCAAGTCTAACGGCTTGGAACGATAGAAAGCAAGGAAAATGTGTGAAAAAAACATAGCACAATGTTCAAAGCTTTCCTAGGATATCGGGTTTGCTTTTTTATTTAGGCTTAATTTAAATTATAACATGGTATTTTGCATGAAAGAAAAGATAAAAGAATCTAGACAAACAAATTAAATATCCTAGTATAGACAAATCAAGAATTTACTTTTCAGTAGACCATTGGACAACATTACAACACCGTTGGACACCAACTTGAAATTAGAAGTCAATGAGCTCTAATTGTTGTACCATAAGGCGTCACCATGAGATCATTGGTAGCTCACTTGACACTGAATTCAAGTGGTCCGTTGGACAACACACGCTAGGATTGTTGAGTGTTCACTTGATAGTTAGCCTAGACAAATTTAATGTTGTAAACCTACCAATGTACTTAGGATTTTACTTCGAAAGGCTTATGGCGTTGGGCACCAGGGGGTGTCTAATGGACACTACCCTGTCTTATAGATGAAATTACAATATCTCACAAATATCACAAATTTACCTAATTATACTCCTTAGTAGGGATCTGGGTCTGTCATGATATAACTATAACCCTTTATGACAAGTGCATGATTTCGAATTCTACTCAATACACCAATTCTTTAGAGATCATGTAAGACAAATGTTATTGTATAAAAAAGCCATGATAATCTTTGTATGTGTGATATCCTTTATGTTATTAACAATTAAGTATGATGTGTGAAATGTTGAAATGATGAATAATTTATATGAATTAATGTTTAAATTTTATTAATATGATCTAAATTTAGTGTAGCTTACCATATTTTTTGTGTTTGTTTATTTTATAATTTATCCAGCTGTAATGATTATATGTTATACATAAACATAAAACAATACAAGTAGAAGGGTTAAGTAGTTAGACCCCCAATAGTCAATTAGAGTATAATTATTAGATAAGTATATAAGACATTAAATACATACTTTATACTTGTATGGTTGTTTAATGCTTAATATATAATTTGTAATAATTCAATTAGTAATATAAATATGCTAAATTGGGATATTACAATAATCACATTTCCCTCACCTTCTTTTTAACCTTTTTTTCTTAAAATGAATAACAGTAAAGCATATGTACTTACCACATTTACCATGTGTAGATGATACCTTAATTTTGAGAACGCAAAGATAGGAAAATATTTTGTTGTGAAAACTAAACTGCAGTTCTTTGAAACGTTAACTTCACGGTCTCAAAGGAAGGTTGAAAGCAAAATCCAACACAAACAATCTGACAAGAAAATCATACAAACTGAAGCTAGTTTTCGTAAGAAATTTGGACCATAACCAATTCAGAAAACTACAACTTATACATTGAACCGTGTAGACAATAATCCGATGCAAAATGACAGAATTCTATAATACATAAACTGACATGGACCATGCATAAACTACAATTGATTAAAGAAAAGATGATCCTAACATCCAAAACAGACAGGAATACGACATAAAATTCAGTAAGTTGGCACATTGTATTTCTTATAGGTAGCAGTGCAAACCAATTCATATCTTCAAAGTCCACAAGCATATAACGATCAGCTTAGTCAGCTGTCCAACTTTGCTCCACAATTTCTCTCACTCTTCTATTGTACTCGCGCTTGTTCTCACTAAACATTCGAGCTGCTTCTGAGTTTGCAGGAGAATTTGGGTTGGGATCACAAAGCAATGACTGCCAAAGTAAAATTAGCTTTCAGAAAATAATTATTAACATGCTGAATAATACATAAAAAGGATATCAAACGAGTGGAATCATGAGGATAAAGATTTAGTCATGCAAAATTACTTCTCAACCACCCTGGAATATAGATACACAGCCAGATTACATCAGAATGGAAAACAACAATTTACAACATTATCTCATCCTTGCTAAATAGTTTTTGTATATGCAGTGTGAAGAATATGTGTTTTGTATAGGCTTCACCTACAGACTTTCTCTAACCCTTGATCTTTATGTTTTCGGAGGGTACCCCTTATACCAATCTATTAATAAAATACACTTGTTGGGTAATAAAAAAAAAATAATATAATAATAATAATAAATTATGTGCACGTAGCAGCAAGAGCATCTGATACCATGATCTGACGATACAAACCCAGAAAAAGAATAGAGTAGAACTGAAGATAATGAATGTTAATAGAAAATAAAATCTGCACCAAAAAAGGAGAGGAATCTACTTTCAAAGGTTTTCCCATGTCAAAGAGTTGCTCCTTTCAGAAACTCTGTTTTATCAGACTACAATCAATTAACTAACTGATGATCCACCCCGACTGTTTAAGCAGACCGCACAAGTAATCATATGTCACAACTCTATTGAAACTTTTCCTTAATAACTGTAATTAGATGGCCCTGCTGGGCCTTATTTCCCAATATTCCTCTGATACAGGCCCTATCATGATCCTAATAGAGGGAAACATTGGGGCATGGTGCGTACCAAAGATACTCAATATGCTAGATTTAAAAAAAAATTACAAGTCAAACAACTGATACATCTGCCGTCAATGAACCGTAGAACAGTGATAGTAGCGCACAATTTACCAGGAAGCACCCATAGCAGGTTCAATTCCCATTGTCAAAAGGAACCCCACTCCCCCAAAACAAAAATAGAAACTAAATTATAATATATATATATATATATATATATATATATATATAACAATCTTCTATTTTATATCTTTTGTTCTGTAATTTTTATAAGCAAAATTGAGATGAGTTCACCACAAACAGAAGGATCCGAAATCCTTCTAAATAGAATATGCATGAAAGGAAAAGAATGTAAAGAATGCATCATATCTGAACAAAAAACAGTTTCTTAGCAGGTCAGACTTAAAAAAAATTCTTACAAGCCCTCATCCCCACGAACAAGGGAACTAAGAAAACAGAACCGTTTCATTACAGATTTTTTCACATTTCACGGCTTAAAATTCTGAAATTACAGTACAAGTGATAGCAATGAGATCAAATATTGAGCAGCGATATGAAAGGACTGACAAACAATATAAGAATCAGTAAAAATTGAGAGCTACTAAATCAACAAAGGGCCTTGAGATTTGTAAGGAAAACAAGAAAATGATATTCTCTTAGAATATTCATCATGTTCAGAATAGCAACTCCATTCTTTATTAAAATACAAAATTAATGGTAAAAAAGGAAAGGAAAAAAGTTAACATTACAAGTGAATCAAGACATGAATCAGAAAACAGCAACAGACATTTTACAACAAAAAGTAATTCCTAGTAGATAGCTCTTTCATAAAGGAAAAACCATAAGTAATTCTAGAAGAGCACAGGATTTTTAATTAATTTTGCACGAAATGTTGGTGTGGCAATACATATGTCAAGGAACACAAGACCAAACCTCAAGTGTAGAGTTAAATTATGTAAATATATCTGCTTGATATATTGGTTTTGTAATATACTAACAATGATATGAAAAAAAATGCAGAACTGACACTATATTACATAAGATAATACCTGGATAGAAGTGAGTATGGCAGCTACATCATATATGGGACTCCATTGATTTTGTAATATATCCAAACAAATACTTCCATCCGCATAAACTTCCCAAAGAAAAAGAAATGGCATTAGCAGCTAGATAGGTAATTTATGGAAGAAGAACCTTTTCAACCTAAAACTTACTGTTTGGATGAAACATTCGTGACACAAATCTTACAGTTGGTGGCTTGTTAGGATAATCCTCAGTAAACTGGAGAGTCAACTTAAACGTGCCTGAATAACTCAAAAATATGTAGACATTATTGTGATAAAGTTAAGATTATCTGACTATGAGCACCCAATTTCCATTTAACTTTTCCAAATCATAATAGAGCTTCAAGAGTAAAAAATGATTTAGCTAAATGGTCTAACAAAATATCTCTCCCTTGCAAATGTAAATGCAATCTCTAACATCAACATAACAACAAATGTCTTATTCCTCTATGTCATCACCTCAGGCAGAAATATAAGCCAATATACAAAAACAATGTAAAGCTAATATAAAACAATGTAATAGACAGATTATAATTAACACTGCCGTATCAGAAACTACATGGAAAAAATGTAACAATAAAATTGTTAGAAGAATGAAGGCATGGTACAAGCAACCTCATCTAACATTACAGAATCATTAAAGCGGCATACAGTATACAAGATGGCTAAATAACTGAAATGACACATGTATCAAGATTGTTCCAATATAGGAGTTATGGTATGGTAAAAGGACAAACTCACCTCCATCCCACGGTGTATCATCAGGACTGCAATCCAAAGCAGACAAGAAAGCAGAAAGTTCTTATGCATCCATACTTAAACAAAGTGGAGGAAAAAATGAAAGAAAACAAAGTGACTATATCAGAGAAATAAACAGCACAGGGAACCTTTTATCCAATTCAACTCACCCAAATATGACAGCATTCCACAGCATAATGTTATTATCCTGAGGGGCACCACTGATTCCTGCAGGTGGGTCTTGCTGCAGCCTTTTGAAATCTCTCATGAGCCTCTTCCTCGCAGGAGTCGACATTGCTACCACCTAAAACAAACAGTCACAAAGAGAAAACAAAAAAAAAACTTCAATTTTCTTTTCAACAAGAACAGAAAGATAGGCAAAACCTAGTTCACCGCTAGACGCATAAGAGACACAAGCAACAGGCCAATTCAGATTCCAACACATCCAAACAACTGGAAAATTTGAATACATAAATCGAAAGTGTAACAAAATTTTTCACAATCATCCTAGGGCAAAACCTCACGCCAAGAACAGGAAAAAGAAAAGCAATTAAATTTTCATTAATCTCATACTCCTCAGAAACAGAACCGCAAACCCCAAATTAAAATACCGGTGAGAATTCCGAAGAAACGTTAAAAATAGGGGGCTTTGATGTAGATCCACCCTCTGTATCAATCACCCAGAGTTCAGACAATAAAAACCGCAAATTGGAACAAACAAGAGAACGAATTGAAAAAAATAAAATAAAATGATTGAAACGCAATTGAATTGGAAAAAAATAGGAAAAGGAAGAAGAAATTGATGACCCGTTATGGTTATGAGTTGGAAGTATGTTGTGAATGAAACGCAAGATCGTTGAAGGGATGGATCGAGAGCGATGGCGCAGAAAAGACTATTGCTTGAATCTTACGATATTCATTCTCTTTTCTCAGAATTTAGAAGAAGGGTGTGTATTTGTATGGGTCTAATCACCCTTCCCTTTAAAATATTCCATTTATTTGGTCCAATATTTTCTTACGAAATGCTTAACCAATTTTTTTTTTTTTATTTCCTATGTTTATTGAATTTTCTTTACTTAAAATCATTTGTGTTTTGTCGATATCTCCTAGCCATTCACCAAATTCAAAATATTAATAGTTCGACAATTAGAAATATCTCTTGCTTTATTCTTGTTTTTTCTATTGTTGAAACTTTCTCAAATTGAAAGTTAGTTAAAAAAAAATCGATAGTAGGAACTTTGTAAAATTAAAAGTTAAACATTTCCTTATGCACATAACAAGAATATTTCATCTGTTTATTTGCATAACTTTAAAAGAACACATTAGTTAACTCAATTCACATTATTATAAATGTAAGTTTGCATTTTATTTTTATGAGAAAATAAAATTTCAATATAAGATTTTGAAATTATAAAAATCATAAGTCACTGCAAGTTGAAGAGGATATTAATATGATAGAGTTAGTATGAATAATGAAATTATATTTTATTTGATATTGATGTATTTTTTTATAGACTTTTGAGTGTTGGAAAATAAAGAAAACAACAATATTAAATAATTGTAGCTGAACCACTGATATTTAATAATTATAATTTAGTTGTTTTTTTTTAAATTTATTTATTAAATATTATTGTTGTGATTGTATTTGTAATTCGTCGAGTCAAACATTCTAAGTTGGACTACTACTTTGTCCATGTCATGTAACTCACAATAATACTTTCTTCTCAATAATTGTTTCATTAAAAAATAAATTCGTGACTTTAGATTTGATATCAATTATTAAATGTGTACTTAAAAATATTTTGTACTTAAAAATAATATTATGATTTGATTGTGAGTAGAATATTTAACCAAGAGAGAATTGAAACATATATGATTAAGAAATAAATGTAATTCTAAGTAAATAATTTTTTATGCACAATAGACTTTTAATAAATAAAAAAATTTATTTTAAATTTGGGCTTAACAATAATCTCATTAATTGCTTGGAAAAGGCTGAAAAGAAAATTGTAATTGTAATAGTCACCTTTTATTTGATATTTTCTTAACAATTGATAATAATCTCTTTCTTTATATTGATTTTGTATTAATTGTATCGTAGACTTTTTTTCTTATTTCATAGGAATTAATTCAATTATAAGAAGTTGAGGACTAAGATTGATATACTAATTTTGAAGAAAGATCTATTGATTAATCTTCAGAAGTCTTAAATAGAGTATAACATAGATCACTCAATCGACCAACATATTATGATTAAGGTTGCAAGGTCAACTATCTTAACCTCTCTCCAACCAAAACAAGACATTGCAGAACCAATAATGTTGAATAAATTTCAAACCTCATGGTTACTTTTTTAACTTTGAACCCAGTCATTACTCAAGAGCTTCTTCGTTAGCAGAAAAAGATCACCAATTATTCTTATATGAAGTAAGGATGTCCCACTAAGTCAAATAGACCATGTTTCAACTATAACACTTAAGGTGAACTCATTTTGGCACATAAATAGGACGATCAACTAAGTGAACGTAATGGGAGGGTTCTTGTCCAATCTACTATCGACAAAGGATAATTTCCTTTGGACATGCTTTATAGACACCAATTTAATTTGTAGGAAAGTTTATTTATTCGCATTTTCAAAATTTTTGTAATTACTCTGGTCGTTAATTAATGAAATTGTTTCTTTAAGAGAGGATTCTCTTGATTCTTGGATTAGAACGTCAAATTCTTATTAGAGATTAACATCTTCGTAGCGAATCTTCCTTGCTTATCAATCCTGATTGTGGCGTCTAGACTTATCAATTTTGGATTGGATTGTGATGTTTTGACTTATCAATCTTTTGATTGTGGCATCTACTTTGATCTTATCAAATAACCTTTTTGTGGCAAGTTTTCCTTTACTTATCAATTTGCTCGATTGTGGCGCATTCTATATCAGTCTTATGCTGTGTTTTTTATTCTAATTATACTGATTATTTTTACAGAACAAATCCAAAGTCAAAAAAAATCATCACCTTTCCTCTTAGGATCGTATCAATATCTAGATGTGAAGGTTTACGTCTAAGTGCTTTAGAGAAGGAGATGATTCAATTAAGAAAGAAACTAAAACAAGAACACGAAATAGAGAGAATAATTGAATGGAAACATGCTTGAAAGTAACAAAAGAGAAGAAAAATGAACAAAAATATGAAGGACATGAAAAAAGAGGGGAATTAAGGTGAAATACGCCACTTGAGGGGGGCATTAAGGCTCACCAACCCAAGATAAGTGGGGATGCATGAGCTCTAGGCTCAAGATAAGACTACTGAAGACACACTTTCAAAGGATAACACTTTCACAAATTGTCAAATATAAGGTAATTTTACTGAAAATATTCAACTCTTTTACAAGACTAGAAAAGCCCTTTTTTATAAGTGATGGAAAAATGGTCTCTTAGCAAATACACAAAGCTAAGGAATAAGAAGAAATTATATGGAAAATGTTTATATAAACTAGGTCATCTAAAAAGGAGACTCCTTGCATGGGGCTTGACCTAGCTTAGTCTCCAAGCGTCTCCTTTAAGCACCATTGACCTTGTAGAAGGGAAGGTCAACCTTTCTCTCCCAACCTCGTCCAAAAATGTGCCACCTATATGTCGGTACAAGGATGAGTCTCTCCTTCACTCCATGTAGTGGTATACTCTTCTAAGATGGCCCTAACTTATTCTACAAAACAAATAACCAAACAAGAGGGCAGCAAATCAAGTCAACAAAGGTCAACTCAACTCAAGTAAAAAAAAAAGTCAAAATAAAACTAAACCCCCACCCCCTATAAAAGAGAGAAGATTTAGAACCTTCCCTTCTAAACATGTTTATTCTCCCTAAGAATGTGCCTTCATCCTTGGTAGAGGTTAGGAGCTCATCAATTGGGTATGATTTTTTATCAAGAGTACTTCACACATATAAGACCTAGGAAAAATAATTATTTATTTAACACATATCTTAAGCAAGGACTTAAAATTCAAATTTTATACTAGAATGAGATACTTTATCCTATTTTTACTTCTCCAAGTTAGCAAAGTTTATCCAAGAAACTCACAATGTCCAAAGATAGATCTTCTATCAGTAACAAAATTGTTTAGCTTGCATCAATATATATCTTCAAGTTCAAAGTCTCCTTTTTTTTTTCTAAACAATAGCCCATTTTCTAAACTTGGCTTCAAATACTGAAGAATTTTGTCATTTGTTTGCATTTGTCTTTATCTTGGAACATGCAAAAACTAACTTACTACACTGTTACTACAAGAAATGTTTGGTCAACCTTTGTAATGGGTATTTTCTATAAGACAACTTTCTTCACTTCAAATTTTGCTATTTTATTCAATAGGAACTCATAAAGTTATACATTTAAACTTATACAGTTCTTTGAGTTAGTCACATACATGTTTCTTTCTAGAAGATAAAATTCTCCATTTTGGAATAAATCACCTCAATTTAACGAAATACTTGAGTTTTCCCCTAAGTCTTTTTTTTCTTTAAATTGGACCATGCTTTTTTTTTCTTTAAAGTCGATTTCTTTGCTTCATTATTTGTTACAATAATCTAACATTGATGAAAATCAACAATACAATGAGTTTACATGTAATGCCATGCTTTTTTATATCTTCAGTAGTAAAGATTATTTCAAGAAGAGGTCTTGGTGGAAATATTTCCATTACATTCACACATTGACTGCTACAAAGTTGTATTATTTCAAATGATCCATAACTTCATCCTTTGACCAAACCTCCAACAATACAATATGCTCAACTCCTCAAACATTTTGAGTATTATGTTATTGAGCTTATTAATAATCTTGTTATTGCTCCTCATTCTAGTTTTCCTTTTGGTGGTTGGGGGGAGGGAGGGGGGTTGAAATGAACTATAACTTCATCCTTTGACCAAACCTCCAACAATATAGTATGCTCCACTCCTTAAACATTTTGAGTATTATGTTATTAAGCTTATTACTAATCTTGTTATTACTCCTCATTATAGTTTTCCTTTTTGTGGTTGGTTGGGGGGGGGGAGGCTTTGTTTGTCCATTTCCATTTTGTTGATTGCCTCATCCTCAACCTTGATATACTCCTTGCATACCACGACACCAACCTCAATGATTACCTCACCCTTGGCCTCTTCCTAACATAGTTGATTTGTACAAAGTGGGTTAAGACTCTAGACCATACAAGGTCATTAATGATATATTTGACCCAAGTAGATTATTTAGTTGTATGATTGATGTTTAGTTGGTACTAACAATGCTTGATTAGGTCAAGACTTGTTGGAGAAGGCAATGGTAGTGATATGGGCAACAATTTAAGATGAAAGGCGACTTAAATTTTTGTGTCTCCATTGTTATTTAGTTGTTTGGCTAGTCATTCTAAAACGCACAAAGCCTAGACTCACACTAATTGATGACAAATCGACCTCGTTTCTCCACATCTTTGTTCTTACTTCGATGTTTATTTTCTTTAGCCATAATGTATTTTAGGCTCCTTATCATGAATCTTCATGTCTTGAAGACCATTAATGTGTAGGTTATCCAAAAATAGTTCATGTCATAGTCCATCCATCATTGCATGCATAACTACTGCAAGATTAAGTCCTTGGATTGTGAGGGGTACCACTATAAACTTCTATACAAATTTACAAGTGGGTTCATTATCTTATTGTCTTATGTTCTTAAGGGTCATTAAGGTTGAATCATTGCAAATTAGGCCTTAAACTTTGCAAACAAGGTTTGAATCCGTGGCGGATCTTGATAAAAAGTTTTAAAGGGGCCAAAATAATATACTCAAATTTGATATATTTTAATCATTGTCACTTAATAAAATTTTTTGAAGAGGCCAAAATAATATACTCAAATTTGATATATTTAATCATTGTCACTAATATAACAAAAGTATATATAATTCAGTATTGAAATATCCTTGTATGTTTTTCCTAAGAAAAATGATAGTTTTGAAGTTCTATTTGATATGGAACCCATTTTAAATAAGTTTTTCTAATTTCATCTATTACCCTTGATATTCCCATATTTGAAAATAAGTTCTAAAGAATTAATATGAAACTTTCCACTTATAATTCTAAAGAATCAATATGAAACTTCCCACCTATAATTCCTTTTAAATCTTAAGAAAGGGTTATCTAATTCAACAATTAAATCCTTAGTATCTTCCAAGGAAATAGGTGGAGAAGTGAATTTTTATTGTTTTCATCTTCGCGGGTATCCTTTCCTCACTTAAAAAAAATGAATCTATTATTTTATTCTTCATCAATATACCTAATTTTTAAAAATTATTAAGACTAAAAAATAATTTATCAAAATTAATAAAAAATTGAAAGACATAATTACTAAAAAGTAATATATGTTAATCAAGTCACATCTAAAAAATGTTATGAAAGAACATATAGTATATGACTTCTCTTTCGTCATAAAAAAAAATAAATATACAAAAAATTCATAAGAGAAAAAAATACTAAATATCAAACTAATATTTCCCAATCAAAAGACAAAAGAGAGTTATATTTTTTATCTTAAAGGAAGGAGGTAAGAGAATTGATGAGAAATGAAAGTTAGAAGAATGAATTTGTGTCTAACTTTCTATTTATTTTTTAAAACAAAAAACAAAAAAAGATATGCAAGAGTTATAAATGAATAAAATACATGAAAAACTTAAAATGGAAGAAAAAAAATCTCAATAAGATTAAATATTATATTCTATAAAAAAATAAAAATTAATTTAAATTTTTTTTAAAAGTATTTCAAAATATTTTTTATAAAATTTAAAAAAATTTGGGGTGGGGGGGTGGGGCCATTGCCCCCCAAACGACCTAATAAGATCCGTTGTTGGTTTGAATCAATTTGATTAAGTAAGGTGGTAAATCATAGTACCACTATAATGTTATTCCCTTAAGTCCAATTGGAAAAATTCTATTAAGAATAAGAATATAACTAGACAATTCACATGGATTTGAAGTTCTTCACTCATTCATTTGGGTTCGTTGATCTATTATATATTTTTCCACTAAGATGAAATTCATTTTATGAAATGTTTACTACCATGATCCTTGCAAGAAATGGATGGATACCATTTGATATGATCCTATTTAGGAAAGAGTACCATCATTTCTAAATTTGAATCTTTCAAAGGTATGACAAAAATAAATCAGAGAAGAACACAAAATAAGACAGAGATGGAGGACGCCGCAATCTAGCATATTGTGTTAAAAAATGATTACTGATAATGTTAATTTTTACCATTATCTAAGCTATATTTCATTAGCAAAATCATCTCTTCCAAAGCTTTTAACCTACTTAATCCTCAATTTTACCTTACTTTTGTAAATAAATACATTGTGGGTTACATTGATCTAAATATACCACTAATCCCCATTTTTTGTGTCCTTTTTATAGATTGGAAGCTTTATTCCAAGAGCCCAGACAAATGAGTAACTCGAAACAGCAAGGAGAAGTGCAAAAATGTCAATAGGAAGCGCCTAGCGACACAAAGGCAGCGCCAGGCGGCAACCACCGTCAGCGCCAGGCACCAAACTAGCGCCAACCAGGCGCCACTGTTGGTCACCGTCGGGCGGTAACGGGAAGACTTGCCCCCTGTTTGGTGGCTTGCGCCTGGCAGTGAGACCCTTCCGCCATGCGCCAGTGTTCGCTGATGTGGCAAGTTGGCTCTTTTTCTTCTGTTTTCGCGAGGGGAAATGGATCTTTGGCATTTTTGAGGCACGAAGAACACATTTGGAGAGCTTGAAGGAGTGCTAGGGCTTGTGGGAACAGCTCCATCTTCCTCTTTGTATCTCTTTCTCTTCCATCTCTTTCATTTGCAAGCTTGAGCTCTCCATGACAATGGAGAGCTAAACCCGTTTTTGTTGGGGTTAGATGTAGCCACGAAACTCTTGTGTAAATGCAAATGTTTTGATTATATATATGACTCTTTCATTAATTGCTAGTCTTCTTGTTTCTTCACTTAATGCTTGCTTTGATTTAGCCATCTTTTGCATGATTTTTGGTTCATTGGGTGTGGAAATATCTTTTGAAACCTAGATTTGGAATAAGAAAACTCAATGGAGCTTGTACCTAAGAATGGGGCTTGACCCATTGGTTGTCTTAAACCTTAGTGCATAAAGCAAATTTGCTTATTAAGAGTTCAAGGAATTGACTTTTAATAGAAAAATTTAGGCTTAATCCATTAAGGAATTAGGATTTGAGTAAAATTGTGGGTTGACATTAGCATATTAATGAAGAGGATGTTAAATTGTAGTTGCATGAGAGCATAGTTGGTGAATTCTAACCCCGGCAATATCAAGTCATTTCATTTCTAATCTTTTCCATTCACTAAGTGCCTTTAACTTCTAAAGTTCAATTTTAATTATTTATGCAAAATTTAATTTCATACATTGAAACTCAAAATATGGATTTATTCATTAGTTTAAATTAGTCACTAATTACGCAATTAATTAGTATACACAAGTCTCTTGGGAAACGATATCCCGGTCTTACCGGTTACTACTTGCGCGACTTGGTACACTTGGCAAAGTCTTAACAATTACTCAAATAATACTAGTAATAATAAAAATATAAAATGATATAATAATAATTATTAAATCAATAATAATACTAAGACATATATATAAAAAAATGAATATTTATCAGAGATTTGATCATTCTTATAACAATAATAAATAATAAATAAAAGGTACGGAGTAAAAATATCCTTGATTTAGGCACGCATACCGCTATCCTTAGAGAGAAAACGCCCCTACTGCACATGACTAAACAAATACACAATCATATGTGTTTCAAATCATATACGTTTCTCTCCCAAGATACAACAACCTGTTAGATCAATCAAGTGCAGGGAAGGATCTTCGAACCTTATGAACACCATTATCTTAAAGATAATATAGAGAAGAAAAGAAGAACACTTCTAAGAGAACTCTAGTGTTTATGGTTGTTTTGTTGTTATACTGTTGTGTCTTTTCCCATGCACCTCAGTTGTATTTATAGGTAGAAAAAAGAAACAAAGGAGTAAATTGTAATAAGAATATAGCCGTTAGCCATAAAAAACATTAACCCATAAATTAAAGGTCTATAAAAACATGAGTAACAGTAAGTTTTTTTATTTTAATTATTTGTTTTTTAAATTATATTAAAATATTTCTAACAATCCCCCACATAATTTAAAAAATAAAATAAAATAAAAAATATATTATCTTTTAAAACAAAATATTGTAGTTTAGCGCAAGGAACCTTCCGAGTCTGACCCTTACACCTAGTGCTTATAAACTTCCACCCGAGGAAATGCAGAGACTTGATTGTCTTGAGCTACATCCCCTGTGATCGGGTTTTAGAAAATAACACATACAATATCGGTGTTCATTATAGGTTCTAATCAGTGGGTGCATGTTACGACCTTGTGCATGTATCTTGTTTCATGAGTGTCACTTAGAGACTTGCTCGTGTCTCACAATGGCGGCCCCACCATCACACTCACTAGGTAAACCCTCAAAGGGTGGTTTGTGACTCACACCCCTACAATAATTGTCATTGAGTTTATTAAGAGGTATTTTATAAAATAATGCACATACCTCAACCATTGGGTTTATTAAGACGTATTTTATACAATAAGCATAATAATGCACATACCTCAGCCTTATTTTTGCCAAAATTTATAGTACACCTCGTCATAGGAATGAGACATAAAAATTAATCAAATTATTTGGTGTATTTTAGTCAACAACAACTTCGTTGTTACCCATTGAACTCCATTCCATGGGATCGCCATTCATGTGAAGATGGGTGTCCATTACTGCAACTAATTCATGGGCTATAGTCTCATTCCCCTCGACGACTCAAATACTTGTTGTTGATGCATCAACCCTTTGATAAGCAGATCTGCAATATTTCTTTCCGACCTGACAAAGTCAAGAGAGATAATATCATGAGTAATTAAGTTTCTAATATATTTGTCTCTCATTCTCATATGTCAATTTCATTGACATTTTTTACTAAAATTTAAATATAACAATTTAATTGTCAGGATGCATTGAACAAATGGAATAATTTATGCTTGCGTAGTAGATCATGATAGAACAACAACTTTTTAACATATTTCCATGATAGGGTATCTCCATCCAAGGTTAAAACATAACCATAACCAATAGGTGATTTTGTCACCAAAATCAATATCCAATTTACGTTATCATTCAATCATCTCAAGAAATTAGACATATTGCCATAACTAGAAGAAACATAAATAATATTACACTAGATGGCAAAAGAATGAGGTATATATTCATTCACTTTATAATATATAACTAAGATTTTTTTTATTAACATGTATGTTAACCATTGTAAGACACCCCCACACTTTGAAATATTTTAAATGTGGTTCTTTTTTCTTTCATAACTCATAACAAGTTTTATCACAATCTTTTGTGTTCAAAATATGGTAAACAAGATAGAAAATTTCACTAATATAATGTTAGGCAAGTTAGAACTTGTAAAATAACATTTACCATATCAAAGCATTTTTTGTTTCTTTCTTCGCACCATTAGATTAACAATATATGATGATGTCACTTAACGAATAATTCCATGAGTTTCACACAAAACACTCATTTATAAAGACATGTATCATAACTTCTCTATTTAATTAATTTTGTACCTGAAAATTTTATAATTTGAATGATCTCTAACCAAATTTCTCAACAATTATAATAATAGCATGTCATAAATCACAACTTAACATTTTGTAATAATCAAAGAAAACTTATAAATATTTTATTACAAGATAAAAACACTTAACTCAAACAAGTCATCAAAAGTATATCATTTACCAACAAAAACACATGTCTTGAATTAATAATCTCATTGCACTCAAGAATCACTTCATAATTATGTTGATCATCAAGGAAGTTTCTAAATTTAGAAACATGAAAAATATTTTAAAAAAAAATCTAGAAGACAAGTTTAATTTTTACTTGACCATCCCTTCAATTTATCATATGAAGATTTCTTCTTTTATCAGCATTTACATGATCTTAAACATGATATTAATTAAAATAATTCATTTTAATTTCATGTCATAAATAATATTTTTAAAATCATTAATATGATAATTTATTATTAGTCTTTTTTTTCATATAAATATCAAGCTATTTTTTTTTCTTTTACAAATGTAAAGTTTAGTTCAAGTGTTTTCCATAACACAGTAATAGTTTTAATATGATAAATTATTTTCATACAAAACACTTAAAATATATACATGATATAAAACATCTTTATCAATGGTAAGAATATACAATATTAAAGCATAAATTAATATAACAACAAAAACATTAGCTATAGACATTACAAAAAAAAATTATTCAATGAGCATGAATTCATTTATCCATAATTTCATTTATTGTTACCCATAGAAGTAACCACAATTGTACACATAAATTTTTAGTTTTAGTTGAAACTATTTTAATTATAACCATAACAAACACTTTAGTTCATAAAATGTGTTTTCAGAGTCTTCAGCTCTATATTATTTTTAATTTTAGAAATGAATACAATGAGTAATCAAAAATAGAAATAACAAGGAACTTTTCTATGTAAGAATGTTAAAAAATGATTACTCAAATAATATTAGTAATAATAAAAATATAAAATGATATAATAATAATTATTATTATTAAATTAATAATAATACTAAGACATATATATAAAACAATGAATATTTATAAGAGATTTGATAATTCTTATAACAATAATAAATAATAAATAAAAGGTAAGGAGTAGAAATATCCTGGGTTGAGACACGCATAGCGCTATCCTTAGAGAGAAAACGCCCCTATTGCACATGGCTAAACAAATACACAATCATATGTGTTTCAAATCATATACGTTTCTCTCCCAAAATACAATAACCCGTTAGATCGATCGAGTGCAGCGAAGGATCTCCAAACCTTATGAACATCAGTATAGAGAAAAAAAAAAGAACACTTCTGAGAGAACTCAAGTGTTTGTAGTTGTTTTGTTGTTATACTGTTGTATCTTTGCCCATGCACCTTAGTGATATTTATAGGTAGAAAAAGAAGACAAGGAAGTAAATTGTAATAAAAATATATATTAAAGATATAAGCTCTTAAAAAAATCACATGCGAACACAATGAAAATCTATTTGTAAAAATTTTTAGCACTCAAGTTGAAAAAATATTAAGTATTAATTAACTTTAGTTTATTATAGCTATGTGAATATTTTTTAATATACTTAATTATGGATGAATACTTATTTTAATATAGAACTTTAATTTATTAATTGAAATATTGAAGGATAGTTATTAGGTTCGAATAAAATATAAAAATGTGCATAATATATAAGGATGGCTAATTCATATAATTAATAATGATGACTTAATATTTTAATTGTTATGGGTTTACTTAGTTAATAGTTAAACACACGCACACCAAGGTGAAAACCTAAATCTTGAGCACATTTCCTTCTTGGTTTTATTCTTTTTCTCATATTTTATTTCATGTAAAAAAAATGTTATTTTTTTAATATTAAACTAATTGTTTTTAATATTTTAAATAAAATTATATGGTTAATAAATAAATGCACTATCAATAGTTACTATTTAACAGAGTAATTAATTATCTATGCAAGATAACATTTTGATAAACAAAAACCTTTTCTTGAATTTGGGAAATATAACATTTTTTTTTACTTAGCAAAGGTCTCAATGTTTAATTCTGAAAAAGATTGTAAAATTACAAAAAAATGGCGTCGCCCGGACTTGAACCGGAGACCTTCAGTGTGTTAGACTGACGTGATAACCAACTACACCACGACACCTTTCTGATATGATTTTACTATTTATTTTAATTATTAACTAATAATCAATCTTCTAGTTTCAAAATTTGTAGAGATTTAATAAACTTACCTAGTATGCCTGATTCGTTAACTTATAAGAATTTACATAATAACTTAAGTTTATGTGATAGAAGAAAAAAAAACTCATTAAGGATACACAAACTTAATAAAATACTATCAAAAGCAATAATAACTAAATATTTCAATTTTAAATTAAAACAAAATGATAAATTATAACAAATAGTAAAACTTGTCAGTACTGAATAAATCGAACTACATGTATGTCCAACTTGTATAAAAATTCGAAAATATAATTATTGAAGTCAACACATTTAAAAGATTCATTTCTTTAAACCATTTGTATTATTTTAAAACACTCCCATTGCGGAGAAAGGACAAATTTTGCAGAAATCAAGGTTTTGTTAAAATAAAATAAACATTGAAATCAAATTAAATTAAGACAATATTTGTTATTGCAATGACGACATTTTTTTTTATAAACTATTGTAATTTCATATTGAGTTTACCAAAATAGATTTAAAAGAAAAATACGACTTTATTATTATACATAAACTGTTATTGCAAGAATTATTTAAATTTTTTAAAATCAATTATTTATAGTTATATTTAGAGAGAATATGCAATTTTGATATTCATATTTTGTATCTCCTATTTACCTTTATAATTGTCATAGTTATTTATCTTTCATATATTTATTTATATTTCATAGAGTCATATATCTCTTATTCACAAGTTTATTGTAATACATAAGGGTGGTAAAATAGTTACTTCGACTTAATGTAGCAAAATATGTTAAAAACATTGACCCATCGTATTTAAGAGGTAGAGTAAATAGAAAATAGCCAACCATTTTTTATGCCTCAATTTTCTCTATATCTAGTTTCAAAGGTTTAAGTAATCTTTCATGGCACAAGTTCAATTCCGATTCAAGTTGTTCTTAGTTTGAGGGTTGATGAAGAACCTTCATTCCATAAATTCTCAGTCATATTGAGTCCTATTTACACTACAAATGAATCTGTTACGCCTCAGCTTCATATCAATTAGGTTTGGTGGTTGTTGGATCCATAAACTATGTTCTTACCCATCCTTCAATAATCTCTCTGTCCTATTCTTTTGACGAGGTTTTCCCTTTAGTTAATCAAAATTACTAATGATGATGCCATGAAACTTTCCAAATCATTCTACCTTTTTTATTGGTTTAGGTACATGTGCATGTCACACCATTAATGTACTATATATTACATGATTCACGTGTCCTCCTAATTCCTTTATTTCATTCACACTGCACTTTGTCATGTTCCACATATTCACCACAGGTGAAAAACAAATAAACCACTTCATGATCATATGACTCCTTTTCTACTGTTAGTTTATTATTTTTCATTTCAGGTGAAAATTGATTATGCCGAGAGAAAATCTGGTCTGTGACACATTTTTCTAGTTATTACACTGTCACCGTGGCAAGAGTTTTAAGTGAATCGGAAGTCTTACATAAGATAAAAATGAATAAGATAACTAGTAATATATAAATAAAATGACCTATAAATTTATTGTTTTAAGGTTTTGAATCGAAAATAATGTTCTGACCTTTTATATAGATTTGTTCACAACTCATTGTACTAGATCTTTATGTGTTGATAAAGATATTATATATCTTTTGCCTTTATTTATATCGATGAAGATATCATATATTTTTTTTTATTATTATTATCAAATATTCTATTTTATTAGATTTTTTTTTTTGAGACATTATACTCTATATATTAAACAAAAGTTTTAATAGATCAGTAAACAAGTTTCTTTTGAGTTATTTGTTCACTAAACATTTATTGTACGTTTCTGTACGCATTCTTTCTTCTTACTCTCATAATTTATGTATTTATGTGTACTATATAGTCTCTTCTCATGAAAAACCCTCATAAGTTGAAGAGTTGATATCATGGTGATTCAGATGAGAGGTTATGGATCTTTGATATGATTGATAAAAGCAAATGATTTTGGTATAATGTTTTTAAGTTGCCGTCTGATAAAAGTGTGTCAGAGTTGGATCGCTGTGGTCCAAAACTTGATCACAGATACCTACCTACAAGGTCCAGCACAGATGAAAGATAGGTGTGTCTTTTTTTTAAGCATGTTGGTGATTCAATTTCTAATCATGTGAATGAAAGGGATCTTTGTGAAGAGGGACAGAATTTATTTCAATGATTTCTAAATCTTGAAAGAACTTAGTGTGATTTCTTTTAGACATTTTTCCACTTTTCAAGACCATTTTGTGTGACTAAGCCAAATTTATAGGTTGTAACACTGAAACAAAAGACATCCTTAACCTCAAATTATAGGTTTTGGAGATACTCTTGATAAAAGATAACAGATAAGAGAGAAAGAACCAGATCTAATGGGAACAACTGCTGCTTCTGCATTATTCTTCAACGGCATGGCCTACAGTGAGCATCCAAGGCCACAGATCCTTTTCATAGTCATAACAGAGACAAAAATCAGAACAAAACAGAGCAAAATGGAACACAACAAACAAAAGGAAGGAGAGGAGTCATGTCATGCTGTCTCTTGTGCCACTTCATGTGTGCAATCTTTTGTCCTTTTGTGTTGGTGTCCATATCTATGAAATGGTCCACCGAAAGCAAAAACAATAAAGAAAGCTAAGGTATAGTTTTCCTCTGAATTCACGTGGAACAAATATAACTGGGAAGAATTCACATTGGATAGATAAAAAAATAACAAAAATTTCCCATGTAAAGAAATAAAAATAGGAATACTAACCAAACATTGGATATATAGTTAAAAACCGGATTAATTTCATTTTTATCCCCTAATTTTTTTTGAAAATTTAATTTGACCGGTAATTTTTGTTTAATGCAATTAAGTTCTCCAGTTTTGAGAAATTTTTGTTAGATTAACGTTAACACCGCACCTATACATCTATACATGTCTGGTGATATATGACATGTCGCGTGAATACAGCGTTGTATTTGAGACAAATTTTGAACAATCCCTTATGCAATTCATTTGGAAAGAAGAGGAAAGTCCAATCTTAAAAACCAGTGTTGAGAGAGTCTTAAGACTTAAATTAGCATATTAAGTAACCCATTTTGATCAAACTGAAACTCCTGATATTAAGATTACAAGTTGAAATAGTCTTATGAAGAAAGCATCAAAGCTAGAAAACAAGAAAGTGGCATACAATATTGGATTCCTCTAATGAGTAATACTTTTCCTCTTGAAGATAAAAGATTCATTAATATATGGTTTTGTCTCTTTCCTCATTGAAGAAGATTGTTCTCACAAGAAAATTAACAGGATATGAGCGTAAGAAATAAATTCTGGATTTGGTTGTTCATATCTGCCCCAATGTAAAAGGATGTTTAAGCATCATTGTATCATGAATACGATAGGTTCCTATTGCAGAAGATTCCATCACAAACAACCACCTTGTCATTTTGGTAAGTGATAGCTATTAGTAGATTACCATAGATATGCAAACATCTACGGGTAAAGGTGGATGGTGTCCATACTTTTTATATTTAAGATTAAATATTATTTTAATTCTTAAACTTGAACATAAAATTAGAATTCGTCTATCCCAAATTTTAAGAATGAATTAATATATTTATTTTAATCCAATTACGTTAAATAACATATATTATACAAGTCGACGTTTGAACTGTTCAAAACATTTGAAATATTCTAACTCAAATATCATTATGAATCAGTCATAAACGACATTAGATTAATGAGAGCATTCAAAACATGTTACATTTCAACACAACAAAATTGAGTAAAAACAGTGAAGAACATGTATTTGAACATAATAAAATTCAGTAAAACTCAATCATGAGTGAATAAAGGTGGCCTTTGATGGTGTAGGCCCAAAGACTATAGGAGAAAACAGGTCAAATACTTACATCCTAAAACTGCTGTCATACACAGAAAAACCCAAGCAAAAGTAAACTAATGTCTTCTATTTTTGGTTTTTTCTGGGACCTCATTGTGTTCATTAACAAAAAACTATGATGTCACCTTAAATTGGCACTCCCAATTCTGTTCAAGCTGGTGGTGTTTGTGGTAGAATCCCTATCAGAACTAGGTCCTGCATCCCAGAAACCCTGTAGAGACCTTCTTGTGGAACCATATCTCTCAAACTCAATTCTCTGCCTTGGAGCACTGTGTGACCTAACCTTGGCTCTTGAAGATTCAGTATTTGACATGTAATTGGGATGACCAGAATACCCACTGAACACACTCCATGCACACTCACTCTTAGTTGGTGTGAATGGACCTCTCCTTGAGCCACTTCCATGTCTAGATGAAGCAGAGAATGCTTGAGGACTATCCTCAACATTTCTCAAAGATGCTTCCTCTTTTCCTCTGTGAAGCTTCAGAGAGCCAAAGGGTAGTACACCCTCCCTTGAAGAACGCTTTGATGGAGACTCATATGCCACAAAATTCTCATTGTTGTTGTAATCAGAAGACAAATAATGGTGTGAGTTCAAGTGTGGCTTCCAAGTATCCACTTCAAGAATCTTGTCACTCTTTTCATCATCAAGGTGGCAGGTTTTCAATGAACCATCTCTGGTTTGGCTCCAAGAGTTTTCTTCCATCCAATTGTCTAGCCAGTGGGAACCAAACCGAGCTTTCTCTAAATCAACGTCCCTAAAATTTGCGTTGGAACTGCATCTCTGCAACATGAAAATGGAGAATAAGGGGAAATCATATTTATAGGTTCACCATCTAAACACTCATACAAACTAGAACCACATGTACCTTCAGAACAGATCCATCAAATTTCGTACTATAGCCGTAAAGTGAGTGCTGATAATCATCAGGGACCTTCAGTTATTACAAATGAAACAAAAAAGGTTCAGAAAAAAGATTAAAGGTATTATCTTGATCCATTTTCCACAGCAATTAACCACAGATAACCAATCTTTTAGGCACACTATATTTGACAAGTCATATCTTAATGGTTACATTATCACAATGGCACTATCTAACGAGTCCAAATTCTCTACTGGAATTTTTTGTATTATCCTCTGCTGAACATCTAAGATACACTGATGTTCATCAGTCTATTTTAAAGGTAGAGTAGAAGAACAACACGAAAAAATCCAACAAGAGAATCCAAATTTTCCTATCCAACCTAATGATCATGTAAAGAAGCATGTTGTAGCACCAGTTTAATTTGCAACATGTTGCTTTGTACAGGGTGGAAAGCAATTCTGCAATAGATTCCTAGCTGCCACATTTGGTGGGGTGATGCACAAAGAAAAATAGATAAAGAAAAGTACATTAAGAAAGATAACAAGTTTGAATAAAGTTAGATGCCATCACAGGGTTATTAAGATAAAGATCATCATGACATGGCAACAATTAAGAGAACAAAAAAAAAATGCTTGACTTTGCTTACAGGGTAATGAGACAGTGAAGACTTGAAGGAATGCATATTATCAGACAAGTTCCCACGTGTGGCACGTGCCCGAGACTGCAATCGCACCAAAGTCTGCATGCGCCTTAGCATATCTGTAGTTTGCTTTCTCACAATGTGGCCTCTCACCAATGCCTGCAACTTCACCAATGCCTTAAGTGCTCTCAGAGCCCTCCTTGCCTTCCAAATTCATACCAAAAATATCAGTAAAAATTTAAACTTTCATCACAAATTTAAGAAGATTTTAAAGAGCAATCAAAGAAGAACAAAACATAATCAAAAGGGCAGCATAGCATCATAGTTGGAACAAAGTAACATGTAAACCTTGTACAAGTACAATGTCATTTGATCATACATTGTTATGCTTGCTACTTTAAACTGTTAAAAACTAAACTCATAAAAAAAGAAGCATACCCTTATGAAAAGATGGGAAATGTCAGAAAGGTGAAGAATATAAAAATGAAAAAGACATGAAGAAAGTGGAGGGTGATGGGTGTAATCATTAGAAAACACATATATACACAGTGGAAAGCCATGCATTATTGGTGCTTCTGTATGTTCATTGAAGCTTCCAATGTCTGCATGCCCCACCATGGTAGAAAGGGAAGAAGGTGAAAATTCAAGTTCATCGAATGTCGTAGCCATAAATGTTACTTTCAGTTTCTTTTCGAAACAAAACAAAACATCACAGCCTAACTAATGGTCCTTGTGTCCTCAAAAAAAGAGTAACTTCCTCTCACGTGAAGGTTAAAAGTATGGTGTAAAAGATCACTTTTCACTTTAACCCCACTTTTTTCACTTTCGGCTTCTCCTTTGTCAACCCCAACAAAAGAACATATAGCACCTGTGAAATCTTTCTATATAGGAAAAAAAAATCACACCTTGAGAATCAACAACCTATAACATTTCAACCACAACACATCATATGGCAGAGTGACCCTCCAGCATTGAGGTCCATGACCTACGAAATGGGTTGAATGAAGCAGGGCCACTTCACCAAAACGTGGGGCTCACTCATATTCTCACTCCCACAGATTACCCATTTGTCCATTTCTCGAAACTTTCTTGGTCCCTTGATCCTTGTGTTGTCACATAATAGAGTCCCAAAACAAGGTCCCTTTGAGCTGAATGCAGAATCGTCACAGCACCAGATACTACTTTAGACTCACAGCAACATTTTCTGAAGGACCCCCTCATCACACATAAGCATTACCACACAAGTACACGACAGAAAGCAGAACAAAACACACCCCACATCGCAAAAGTGACGCGACACACTAAAATTGCAGCGACCACGTGATGATGCCAACACATGTGGCAGTCAACACCCACAACATTGAAAACCAAATCAAATACATGCGTTTGGCCTAAAACATTTGGAATTCAATGCCGTCCAAAACTTCAAAAAAAAAAATCCTTTTTTTTTTCTTCTTCAAATACGGAAAGTCGATTAATTTCATTTTTCTAAGGAATTTTTAAGTTTGTACGTCGGGGGAAAAATATCAAAAAATGAAATTTCACACTCTTAAAACTTAGTAAGCACCCAAATGGGATTTTTTTTGTTTTCCTGTCCTGTGATGCAAACATTTACAAGTGGGTATCTGTAGATTTGTCGGCGGAACCCAAATCCTTGTCAAAAATATTTTTTTTAACAGTGGGATTTTTATAAATGAAGTTTTCTCCATAATTATCAATCATAGAAGGATTTTATTAAAAATCATTTAAAAAAAATTATTGGAAGCAGGGATGGCATGAGTGCTGTGATTGTGAGAGGGAACAGGTTTCTTTGGATAGGTGAAAAGTTCAGAAAAAAAGAAACAGAGTTGAAAATGAAGCCATATTTGACCAGTGTTTGTTTCCCGAGAAACAGAATATGGAAGGAAAATCCCATTTTACCGAGAAAAATTAATTGAAAAAATAAGCACCGGAGTCAGAGAGTCAACAAATTTGAAATGAGCTGACACGCTGTAAACGTGGGGAGAAAATTTAAAAACAAGAAACTCACAATTTTTTCTCATAGGAATCAAATATTTTTCAATAATAGTCAACTCAATAGTTAAAAAAAGTGTACTCTTACTGTTTTTAAATTACTGGGCATAAAATATTATCTGAAATACTCACATTAGAGTTAGATTCCTCAAATACTTTCAACTTTTTAAGAATATAAAACAATTTCATTCAATATTCCTTAATCAACGGAACATGGCTGTTTCACTTCCCAAACATAATTAAAAAACAAAAAATACGAATTTGATCTAATTTAAATTCCTGTCAGTAAGAAAATAAATACCATTTAAACACAGATGGTCTGATGCATAATAATAATAAAAATATGGTAACTTTTGTCACTGTTATACTCAAAATAACTTAAATTGAAATACTAAAAATTGTTCTTTTCTACTAAGAAAATCTATAAACAAGAAGAAAACGAGATTTTCAGTTTTTTCACATACCAAGTAACCTCTGAACGCCGACTGAATCTTCACGGCGGCTGCTGTATTCTCAGCCGCCAGCCTGGGATGATACGCCGGGGCGGGTCTTCCGGCGGGAGGCCCATTGCCGCTGGTCAATCTGACAACCTCGGCAGCTGCGTGGGCGGCAGCGAGAGCGGCCTCTGCAACGGCGGCGGTAGCGGCGGCAACGGCGATGGCATGCTTGTTGGCGTCTAAGGAGTCGGAGAAAGGAGCAGAAGAAGTAGAAGGGTCAAAGTTGTTAAGTGAGGACAACGTGGTGGACTTGTACCTCGTACTCTGTTTCACGAAGTTCCACGTTTTCTTGTCCTTGGCGGGTTTAGGAGCTGAGCCTTCGGAGGGTGGTGGAGTGTGGTGGTGTTTCTTGGCGCCGCCGAAGAGTCGCCGGAGAAAACCCATGAGGGAATTCAATGCATTGAGCAGAAAGAAGAGAAGAGAAGAGAGAGAAGAAGATAAGAGTTTTGGAAGGGAAGTGGTTGAAGAGAATGAGAAGGAAAAGAACACTTAAATGGACCAGTTTGGAGTATTGCACATTTGTAAATATTCTTTTATTTTATATAAATAAACGTGGAAGAAATTTATATATCAATTTTCTTAAATTTTCGAAAATAAAATATTTGTTATGACACGACACCAGCTGACTAAGAGTATATATGTTAGAAAAATATTGAAATTTGATATGAAATAAATAAATTAAAAGTGATAAAATGGTATCAAAATCAAATCAAGATAAAAGGATGGCAGATAGGTTGTTAAATAAAATTAAATTTAAAAATAATGTTTAATAGCTATATATGACTTTTTGTATATTTAACCTCTACACTTAAAAATAGTTTATTTTTTAAAATTTACAACATCAATTTATTCTTTAAATTTTTAATATCTTTTATATAGGGTCTAAATTTGTAGAAACAAGTGTACGTGTGTGTAATAATTTGAAAACATCGAAATTTTAAAAAAATATATTGAATCATTAAATCTAAAACTAAATTAAGAAGTTATATTTTGTATGGTTGTTAAGAAGTATACTTCAACGATAAAAAATTTAAAGATTTAAAGTGTGTGATTAACCAATCAAAGTATGTGAAATTAAGATGTTTGACATACAGATTGACAATATACTAGTAATAATTTTTAAAAATAATTTTATTTAAGAAAAACACGTTTTGTTAAAAATATCTTTAAAACTACTTTTGTTTAAAACTACTTTTTTTTTTATTTAGTGGAATGTTTTAGTTAAATCATTATGAAACCTATTTTGTTAGTTTTTGTTACAAAATCTAAATGACAATAAGAAATCGATTGAAAGGGAGATTTTTTATTTTAATAAAATTGTTTTAAAAATAATTTTATTAAAGTACAAATGGGATAAATAAGGGAAAGTTAAGTTAAACTTTTATTAAACAATAGTAGATTAATTAGTAGTGAGGAATTAAGAAAGAAGGAAACAACTCTATTTATATTTGTTTTACGAGTGAATAATTAATAATTAAATACAACGAATAACATACAGGTAAAGATCAACATTTTTATTTTTTTGCTAAAAAAAATAAGAGAAATAAATATAAATAAATATAATCAAAGATAAGTCGTTAATTAAAAAATAAAACTCTTAAAATTCTACTTTCGTTTAAATAGTTCCAAGAGGTTTTAAATATTGATTGGCCTTAGATAACAGCTCATTTAAAATATTTATTTCGTTATACTCATTCTAATTTTTTCAATCCAATGGATTCTTATCACAATAATAGTCGTTCTGATTTGTTCTGAACAAAATTAAAGCACACCGAAAAAAAAAAACATAAAGACATATTAAACATAATAAATTTATGTATAATAATTTATTGTATAAAATAATTTATATATATATATATATATATATATATATATATATATATATTTAAAAAAATAATATTATTTTTAATAATAATATTATTATTATTATTATTATTATTAATAATATTAATAACCACCGTGGTCTCTTGCCGATCACACGTTACAGTGGGTATAATAATAATAATAATAATAATATTAATAATATTAAAAGACAACTTAAAATCAAATAAAATAAAAACAGTACTATAAAAAGCAAATAAATCACCTTTAAATATATTAGACACACGAGGGGGAATGAAATCATAATTAATACGTTAGTTGCAAAATTTTATTTTATTTTGTGACAAAGTACAATATATTGTCTTATCCGCTGTTTGTTCAAATTAATTTTCATCTACCGCAAACATGATAATAGTCAAAAAAAGCTGCACTTATTACATAAATTAAGTTTCCAACATACTTTTCCAATTGTGAATAAAGAATTTTGAACCTCGCAGTTAATATTTTATACAGTAACAAGGAAACCATGTTAATTATCTCATAATAGAATTTTCATCTTATGAAAAACTTTGATAATTGAACAGGGTGAGTTAAGTTTTTCCGACCGAATTGTCTAACTTAATTAGAGTTTGTTCTGACATATTTAATAGTTTAACATCATTTAAATAACTAAATTAATATCAGTTTCTTCTTTTAATTTTTAAAAACATATTTTAAAAATAAAACCGTGAATAAATTAAGACACGAAAGCGGATAATATATTTACAAATTTATAAATATTAAATTTTACTTTTTAGTTGGGTCAAGTATCTACAAAAATATAACATTTGTTTTTTCAATTAACTTTGTTTATTTAATATTACATTCATAGGATAACTTTTACTTGTTAAGCTTAATTAAGATATCACTGTCTCATTAATATTATTAATTCTTTTGAAACATAGAAACTAGTAACAACTAGATATGACTTTGCAAAGGAAAGGAATAATAAGAATAATGAATAATTAATTAACAAGTACAAAACTTTAATTTGGTCCTTTTTGGTTTGGCCATTGCTCATAATAAATATTTTTCCAAACATAAGGCAATTCCATGATCTTATATAAATGATTTTGAAAGTGATGATTGTTAAAAGTTTTTTGTGATAATGTAGAAATGAATGTGAAATGAGTAGGTTGAGGTAGAAAGATTGGTATTGAATGAAACGGGTAAAGAAGGTGAAAACCATTTATTTGTAATGTGTGGAATTTAATGAGAATTAAAGGTTTTATGCTTAGAAAGTGAGAATTTAAATGGTGAATGAGTCTAATTTGATTGTTGGTATGGTTGAAGAACTGGACCCACATATATTAAATAATGAAAACAACTAATAAAAAAGACATAGAGGATATTAAAAAGAAACTACAGTGACAAATAATGATTCTGGGTCTATTGAATGGAGTATGTGGAGGCACAAAACTTACCAATTATAACTACTCTGTTTTTACTGTTTGATTTGATTTTGAGATATTTTTCAATGATTTATAACAAATAATTATTTGTTTAAATACATGTATATTTGGTTTTGAAATGTAAATGTCTTTTATTTTATTGTATAGTTCGACATATTTGTGTTAGAGAATAAAAGAAAATAGAAATAGAAAATAATAATAATAATAATAAGATTCATAAAGTTAAATTACCTTATAACAAATAATAATAATATAGGGTAAAATGGTAAACAAAGAAAAGATTAGAAAAATTTTAGGTTAAACCATGTAGATTAGGTCAATTTTTTTTAGGTACATATATTGGCCTAATTTTTTTAAGTACTTGAGCCTAATTTATGTAACTAATTTTTTTTAGGGGTTTCTCCTTTCCAATAATCTCTCTTGTATTCTCAAAACCAAATTTATTTTCATGTTTATCCATGGTAAAAAATAAGAGTTACTATCTTTTTTTTACCGCATATCCTCTGCACCCCCAAAACCATACACCATCACCCTCTGCACCCCCAAAACGCACCCCAATAAAGTAATAAGAATCAGATTCCCTGCACCCCCAACAGGAGAATCTTTGACCTAGCTGCGCGTGAAGGTCTCTTCTCCCACGTTCTGCTCTTCTCCCACACAGCCTTCACACACTCTTCATCTGTCTTCTCCCACATTGTGCTCTTCTCCCACACAGACTCCACACACTCTTCTTCTCCGGAGCGTGCACACACTGTTCTTCTCCCTAACCTCCGCAGCCTCCCTTTTCTCCTTTTCTCCTTTCGCGCAACTCCACAGGTCCCCATCTTCTCCATTTGCCCAGTTAAGTAGTGTTATTATATTTTAATTGATTTTAGGAATGGTTGTCTGTATATTTTAAATGATTTTAGCAATAGATTACAAGATCTGTATCATGTCTTCGTTTTAATATTTCACTGAAACGACTTTCCAAATCCGTTTCTAACATGCGTGAAACAGAACACACATTCCGTTTAGGTATTTTTTTGTTTTTTTTACCGAAACGGATTGTGAAATCCATTTCCCAGAAAGCTGAAACAAAATACACAATTTGTTTTTTTTTTTTTTTTATTTTGACTGAAACGGATTATGGAATCCGTGTTGGAGGAGGCTGAAACGGAATATGGAATCCGTTTTGGTGTTATTTTTGGTTCTTCTCCGAGACGGAGTGTGAAATCCGTTTTAGCGTGATACAATATGTTTTAATAGAACCATAATGTATATGTCGTATGTTTTAACTACCTTGTCATGGGTGTGTTTGCTTTACTGTAATCTCTCAGAGGGGTTTCATTTTTAGGTGGTCTTGTAACTCTGTAATGTTTTGTTATAACATGTTTGTTTTATGATTTAGAACCTGAAATGAAGCTTCTACTTGTTGTCGGTTTGCTTTTATGTTCCATTGCTTTTGCTGTGGCGGCAATATTTAAGGCTCGATCACTGAAGAAGGCCAGTGAGGCTCGTGCATGGAAGTTGACTGCATTCCAACGTTTGAACTTCACTGTTGATGATGTTTTGCATTGCTTGAAGGAGGATAATATTATAGGCAAAGGAGGTGCAAGCATTGTATACAAAGGGGCTATGGCTAACGAGGATCATGTTGTCGTGAAAAGGCTTCCCGCTATGAGTAGAGGCTCTTCCCACGACCACGGGTTCAATGCGGAGATTTAGACACTTGGGCGAATCCGACACATTAAGCATCTGTGCAACGGCGAGAGGGAGTGTGTTGGCCATGTTGTTGTTGTAGAGGTCGAGGACCTCGAGGCTCTGGAGGCGCGAGAGCTCTGGGGGGAAGGTTTGGTTAAAGCCATTGTTGGAGAGCTTGAGGAGGCGGAGAGCAGAGAGGGACGAGAGCGCCAAAGGGATGGGGCCGGAGAACTTATTGTCGACGAGCGAGAGATTGGAGAGGAATGAGAGGTGAGCTATGTCGGCAGAGAGAGTCCCGGAGAGGTTGAGTCCGGTGAGGTTGAGAGCGACGACGTGGCGGTGGGCATCACATGTGACGCTGAACCAGGAACAGTGAGAGGTGGAGGCATTCCAGGAAGAGAGAACGGGTGGAGTGGCATCGTCGGTAATGGCTGAACGAATAGAGATAAGGGCGTTGTAGTCTGAGAATGGCAACGAAAGGGTTTGATGAAGATGGAAAAACAGAAATAGAAAGAGGACACGCATTGGGG
>Ga0214542_1003251_pt1 | contig 33380 bp, 15 predicted proteins | sample CNSS1metaG_FD_160096 | JGI IMG/M metagenome (GOLD analysis project Ga0214542, IMG submission 160096) | Root nodule microbial communities from cowpea collected in UCLA plant growth center, Los Angeles, California, USA - CNSS1 | ecosystem: Host-associated > Plants > Roots > Nodule | place: USA...
CTTTCTTTAATTTATAAATGTGATTAGGAAACTTATAGTCTTCAAAGCCAGGTGGTTGTTCAACATACACATTTTCTTTTATAAATCCATTTAAGAAAGCACTTTTGACATCCATTTGATATAGTTTAAATTTCATGAGAGAAGCATAGGCAAGAAGTAAACGTATAGCTTCTAACCTGGCAACTGGAGCGTATGTCTCATCATAGTCTATACCTTCTTCTTGTTTGTATCCCTTTGCTACAAGTTTGGCTTTGTTTTTAGTGATGTTTCCATCTTCATCCAGCTTGTTTCTGAACACCTATTTTGTTCCTATGACTTGGTGTGAATCATCTATAGGAATGAGTTCCCAAACTTCATTCCTTTCAAATTGATTCAGCTCTTCTTACATTGCTATACACCATTGATCATCTTGAAGAGCTTCTTCTACACTTTTGGGTTCTATCTGTGAAACAAAAGCAACAGTCATGCAGAAATTTGACATATTTCTAGTAACTACTCCCTTTGATATTTTTCCAATGACATTTTCCAAAGACAATCCTCTAGGTGATTTCCAGCTTTTGGCAAGATCTTCAGGTTCAGTCAATGGATTTTCATTTAGATACATCTCATCAAGAGCTTCTTTAAAATATTCTTCATCACCTACATTTGTTTTATTTGACTCAAGAGGGTTCTCCTCAAGGTCCATAATTTCATCAAAAACAACATGTATAGATTCTTCCACATTCAAGGTTCTTCTATTGAAAATTCTATAGGCTTTACTAGTTAACGAATATCCTAGGAAAATAGCTTCATCGGCTTTAGAATCAAATTTACCCAAATTTTCTTTTCCGTTGTTTAGAACAAAGCATTTGCATCCAAATATTTTTAAATGTGCTACATTTGGCTTTCTTCCTTTAAACAATTCATAGGGGGTAATTTTTAAAATTGGTGTAATGAGCATTCTATTTAATACATAACATGCTGTGCTCACAGCATCAGTCCAAAAATATTTAGGCACATCATATTCGTTCAACATTGTGCGAGCTAATTCTTCTAAGGATCTATTTTTCCTTTCTACAACTCCATTTTGTTGAGGAGTTCTAGGTGCAGAAAAATTATGCATAATTCCGTTTTCTTCACAAAAGTTTTCAAACAATTCATTTTGAAATTCTCCACCATGATCACTTCTACAAACTTTAATTTTCAAATCTTTTTCATTTTGAATTACTTTTGCAAATTTCTTAAAAGCTTTAAAGGCCTCACTTTTTAGTGTCAGAAAGAAAGTCCATGTATATCTTGAGTAATCATCAACAATAACAAGAGCATAGTAATTTCCTCCAAAACTTTTTATTCTTGAAGGACCAAACAAATCCATATGCAAAAGTTCTAAAGGCTTTGATGTAGAAATCACATTTTTTGAATGAAATGAAGATTTTACTTGTTTTCCTTTTTGACATGCATCACATAGTTTATCTTTTTCAAACTTTATTTTTGGCAATCCAATTACTAATTCTTTAGAAATTAGTTTGTTTAATTGTTGCATGTTAATATGAGCAGCTCGTTTATGCCACAACCAAGAATTTTTTCTTTAACAACCAAACAAGTTATATCACTGGATGATGCATTATCAAGATCAAACAAGTAAATGTTATTGTGTCTCATACCTTTTAAGGTTACTTCTTTGGAGTCCTTTTGATGAATAGTGCAATAGTCACTCTCAGATATTACTTTGAGTCCTTTATCACATAATTGGCTTATACTGAGAAGATTGTACTTTAGTCCTTCCACATACAGTACATCCTTGATCTCCAAAGTATTTCCTCCACTTACATCACCCATTCCAAGTATTTTTCCCTTGTTGTTATCCCCATAAGTGACAAATCCTTGTTCCTTTCTTTTAAAGTTCTTAAACTTCTTTTTGTCTCCAGTCATATGTCTTGAACAACCACTGTCAAGATACCACATTGATCTTCTGGATTTAGAAGTCATATGCAAAATAAGGAAACAATTCATTTAGGTCCCCAACAACTTGTTTGGGTCCTTGGGGTTAGAATAAAAATATCTACTTATGAACAGGAACCCAATGATACTTCCTATTAGGAACACCAAAATGTTTAATATTGCATTTGTTTGAAGTATGACCCTTTTTCATGCAATAAAAACATGTAGCAGTACATGCATATGTATTAATAGAATGATATGTTCCTTTTTTTACCCAAACTCTACGAGTTCTCAGTTTTATTTTTAGAATTATGATTATGAGCATGCTTGGTCTTATTTGGATATTTCTTGATATCAAACTTTTCACAGTTTTTATTCTCTAAGGCATCTTCAAGATGTTTTTCCAAAATACATATATCAAACATGTAACTTTTACATGAAGCACATTCAACAGTTTTTTTTTCTTTATTTTCTAATATTGAAATTTTATTTTTCAAAAATTATTCTTCTTCAAGAGATTTTTCAAATTTACTTTGCAAATCTTTAAAATCAGTTTTTAACTTTTTATGAGCAGTATCCAATTTACTAGATTTAACAAGTAATTATTGAAAAGCATCATACAAATCATCATAGTCTTTTTCATAGCAAGTAGAATTTACCTCATTATCAGAAGCATCGTGATTAGCCATCAAACATAGATTTGCTTCTTCATTTTCAGAATCGCTGAAATTTGATGAGCTTGAGGCATTGTCTTCCCATGCTATGTATGCCTTCTTTTTAAAGAATTTTATACCCTTCTTTTCTTCACTTTTCTTTGAATTTGGGCAATCAGCCTTGACGTGTCCAGATTCTCCACATCCGTAACATTTGAAATTTGAGGATGATCCTTGATTATCTTTCTTGTTGTTCTTGAATTGATTTTTACCTTTGCCTTCATGAATTTTGTAAACTTCTTAATCATAAGACTAAGATTTTCATCGTCATCCAAATCTTCTTCTTCCTTTTGCTTTTTGCCTTTAACCACTTCAGTTTTAAAGGCTATATTTTTTTTTCTTCCAATATCTTCTTCTTCATTTATTCTGCCCAATTCAAGCTCATGTTCTCTCAACTTTCCAAATAGAGCCGCCATCGTCATTGTCGCAAGATTTTGTGACTCCGTGATGGCTGTCACCTTCGGCTGCCAAGTCCTGTTCAAGGATTTAAGAATTTTTATATTTAATTCATCAGTGTCAAAAGTTTTACCTAGACCTGTGAGATGATTGACGATATGTGTGAATCGTTTCTGCACATCGTAGATAGTTTCTCCTTGTTGCATCCGAAACATTTCATATTCTCTGATCAAGGAGTTCTTGCGTGCCCTTTTCACATCGTCTGTTCCTTCATGGGTCACACACAATATTTCCCACATATCTTTTGCACTGGTGCAGACTAAGATCCTGTAAAACTAATCTAGGGTTAAGGCAGATGAAATTATATTTCTAGCTTTTACATCATACTAGGCTCGTTTATTTTCGTCTGCTGTCCATTGCGAGAATGGCTTTAGTTCCTGCACATCATTTACAACATTAACAGGAACAAATGGACCATTTACCACAGCATCCCAAATACCTCTATCAACAGATTTCAGAAAAATTTGCATCCTAACTTTTCAGAAAGGATAGTTTTCACCAGTAAATAGAGGAGGTCTGTTGATATACGCACCCTCAGCAAAGGTTTGATTTTGTCCAACAATTTTCGAAAAATTTGAATAACTATCAAAGCAAGCTCTGATACCAATTGTTGGTATCGCGCAGCGGAATGTTTAAGCGTTTGGACAAAAACCAACAGGGGGGATGAATTGGTTTTAAGTAATAAAATTAATACTTTAAAATTTTTCCAAAATTTATCGATTAAATCAAATATTAATTTCTTTAAACACAATAATAGATGAAATAAATAGATAGAGAAGAAGATTGAACACAAGTATTTATACTGGTTCGGATCAAAAGACCCTATGTCCAGTTGTTAATCTCTCAAAAATGAGATTAACTAAATCACTAACAAATAACAGATTTACAATTAGATAGTAAAAGAGTAAGGAAACAAAACACCTCTCTTGATCACACAAGAGATGAACATCTTTCTCTGAATCACACAAAGAACCTTGACCTTAGCTTTCCTAGCAACAGCAGTAGCACTCAATCTCCTAGAACACCTCTCAAGAAAAGTTATCGCTCTACCCACACTAGGTTTTTTTTCAAAGCTTCTATTGAGAACACTCAGAGAACTCTCTTGCAGTCACAACACTAGCACTCTAGCTTCTCAAAAAGGTAAGTGAGAAGTAACTCTGATGTTCCTTAAATAGGGATTCCAGAAATTAGGTCAAAAAGTTGAACAGTCGCGCCCAACTGACTAGGATAATCGATTATCACTAGTGATAATCGATTATTCCAGTGTGTTTTATGAAAATCAAACTTTTGAATAGATAATCGATTATCAGAGGTGATAATCGATTATTCCAGTGCTTTCTTGAAAAAAATGGTTCAGCTCAGGATAATCGATTATCCTAAGTGATAATCGATTATCACTTTGATTTTTCGAGAAATCCAGAATTTCCTTGTACAATATTGGTTCTAACTATTCTAATTACACTTTACAAGATAGCTTTAAACATAACAGCACATGTTCTTCATATTGATTTCCATATGGCTTTCAGGCTTCTTTTATCATCATCAAAATCTTGCTTCAGCATTTAGACATGTATTGCTTTTGCCAACAAAGTCGTCTCCCAACGAACACAGAATTGATTTTTAACAAGTTAGTTCTTATAAAATCTAACAAAACGGTTAGTCAAATAAAATAATAAAAATATGAGAGATAAAGATAAAAAGATAAAAATAATATTTAATAAATGTAACTTCTCAATTAATTTGTTGGCGTCCCTACTTTTAGCCAAAGTAACTTCTCAATCAAAAGCAAGAACTTTGTAGATTAATCTTAGTAAATTTAACCAAAGTAACTTCTCAATTAAATATTACTAATCCTATTCATGTCCGTTCTTTTACCTCTAAAATCTAGTAAAAAGCTAATTAACCAAAGTAACTTCTTGATTAATTCTAATCTAAGTTTTCACCTCTAATCAAAGTAACTTCTCAATTATTAGCAAAAACTCATTCAATCATATGAAAATCTCTAAAATTAATCAAAGTAACTTCTCAATTAAAATTTAATAGCCCTAAGACTCATACGATTGTTATGTTTTTTGGATTTAACATCGTGCTAACTTGCTACAATGTAAAAATCATTACTTTTACTAAACAAAGAACCAAAAAAGACAGATGAAAATAAATTTCAACAAGAATCAAAAGAACAAACAAATCTATTCAAACCTCATTCTAATTAAGAAATTACAATGTAACTAACCCTTGAAGCTCAACCTTCCATGGAATGCAAAATAAAATAAAAAAATAGAAGAATGGAGAGAGAAAGGAAACGAAATTATGCCCCCCTAAAGGGTTCCTGAACTTCGAAGTCTCGAGCTTTTCTTTTCTATTTCTCCCTTGGTCTCTTTATATAGGATTGGGACTAGGATTTCAGTTTTAAAACCTCTCAAATATCTTTTAAAATAAAAGAAAAAAAATATTTAGAGAGATATAGACTATTTGACAAATATAATTGGTCGATAATTGTCGCAAACAAAATCGCGACGGGACTGCGAACCAAAAATTAAATTTAAAAAAAAAACAGAGGTTTGGAGTCACCACCATAGTTTATTCTGGAAAACTACGAAAAAACAAAAAAAAAAACAAAAAACAACGTCTACGAAAAACCAAATTTTGGGTATCGGAGTCGGTTACGCATGGGGAAGGTATTAGCACCCCGCAACGTCCATCCTAAGATGGTACCTTTAATTAAATGTGTAAAAGTTATGTGGTTTTCAAAATATTTAATTTTCCCCAAAAGTAACTATAAAGGATATACAAAAGAGAAATATATATTTTTTTGGTTTTTTGAGCCCGAGAAGGATTAATCCCGCACCTACGTATCTCCATTTACAATGGAGAATCAAGGTTACGTAGTTTTTTTTTGAAAAACTATTTAAGAACCTTTTTTATTTGATTTTTTTAATAATTTTGATTTTTTTTATGTTTGTATTTGGAAATTTGAATTATTTGGAAATAGGTGTCATGACGTGAGCGGTCTGACAAACACTAAAAATTAAACAAAGAAAATATTTTTTTATTCTAGTTTTTTATATATTTTTTTTATATTTTCTGAAGATATAGTGAAAATTTGGGAATGAATAAATGAAAAAATTTGGCAGTGACATACCTGTTAAACATTTTGGTTCCTAATCTTCTTTATCAATCTCCTTCTTTTGTTCCCTACACTATAACTATCTTCTTATTTTTCCTACCTCCTCCAATATGTTTTTTTTTTGAAAGAGAGATAAAAAAGGAGGTGTGTATGTGGGAGTGATGATGAGAAAGAATTAGAGAAGTGTAGAGATTTTTTTTTCCGGTCCTTTATCATGAAACAAACTATCTATTTATATTCACCAATTGCAATCTTACCCTTGATTGTAATGAACAATATAAGGAAGAAATTGGTCATGATTAGCAACACATTACAGGAATCAAATCATATCAAATTAGAGCACAAAATTAATCAAGATCGTTGATATTAATTCTAACCATTAACACATCAGAGCACAAAATCAATCTCAATTAGTAATATTGATTATAACCATTTGAAGAAATATTTCTTCTAATTATTATAATCAAATGAGTAATTTCTCCTTCAGGAACAAAAAGAGTAGAAAGTATGTTGAGTTTTTGGGCTCATGAAAAGGAGTGCGATAATTAATAACAAATTAGGCTTTTTCTTTCTTTTTTTTTTTCCTTTTTTTTTCTTTTTTTCTTTTCTTTTTTCTAAAGTTAAAGTTTGTAAATCTTTGAAGAAAATTTTGTTTCACATTTTTTTTATTTCCCATTAACTAAATATTTTTTTATTTCTTTATTTTGAAAATAAATTTATTCACCCGAACGAAATTGGGTGTTGACAGTTGCCCCTCTTTACTTAGATTTTACTAGATAATGTGAAATTTTGACTTTTTCATATTATCGTAATAAAAGATAAGTAAAGATAAAAACATTAAGTTCATTCGGGTTTCAAAAGGAAACAAATTTGTAGACAAACTTGACTATTCCAAAGGAGATGGGTCTGTATCTGAAAGAAAAGAACTAGGTGGCCATTACCAAGTAGAGGGTCTCAATTTGACACACTAATTCTTTTTATTTTTATTTTTTTACTTTTTGAAGAAACCAAATTAGACTAATCCTGTGGAGAGGGTCTATTCAAAAGATTCGGTGACCATTACCATATAGAGGGTTCTAATACAATTTTTTTCTTTTTTGACTTTTTGAGAAAAGATTAGACCAATCTCGAGGAGAGGGTCTATATCCAAAAGATTTGGTGACCATTACCATGCAGAGGGTCACGATATGACAAATCACTTTGTTTTATTATTTTATTTTCTGACTCTTTGAAAAAAATGGATTAGACCAATCCCGAGGAGAGGGTCTATATTGAAAGCAAAGAAATCAATGACCATTGCCTCGCAGAGGGTCTTGATGTAAATAAATCGATGACCATTGCATTGCAGAGGGCCTCGATGTGACAAAGAAATCAATGACCATTGTCCCACAAAGGGTCTTAATGTAAAGAGATTGATGATCATTGCCTCGTAGAGGGTCTTGATGTAAATAAATTGAAGACCATTGCCTCACAAAGGGCCTCGATGATGAGAAAATCCATGACCATTGCTTTGCAAAGGGTCTTGATGTAAACATAAGAAAATCAATAACCATTGCGTCGTAGGGGGCCTTGATGTGAACATCAAGAAATCAATGACCATTGTTTCGCAGAAGGTCTTGATGTGAACATAAGGAAATCAATGACCATTGCGTCACAGAGGGTCTTGATATAAATATAAGGAAATCAATAACCATTTCCTTGCAGAGGGTCTTGATGTAAACATAAAGAAATCAATGACCATTGCTTCGCAGCGGGTCTTGATGTGAACATATGAAAATCAATGACCATTGTCTTACAGAGGGTCATGATGTGAACATAAGGAAATCAATGACCATTGCCTTGTAGAGGGTTTTGATATAAAGGAATCGATGACCATTACTTTGTAGAGGGCCTCGATGTGACAAAGAAATTAATGATCATTTCGTGCTAAGGGTCTTGATGTGAACATAAGGAAATCAATGATCATTGCTTCGCAGATGGTCTTGATGTAAATATAAGAAAATCAATGACCATTGCCTCGTAGAGGGTCTTGATGTATAAACAGAGAACCTGGATTTCGATTTTGCTCTTGGAGTGTTGACAAACACTGCGTGAATGCCTAACATTTGTGAGACTTACACAAAAAAAAAATCATTGTTGACTTTTTTTTAAATGATTTTCAATGATTTTGTGGAGTATGATGGATGACATGATGCGATGATGCATGATGTGTTATGATTTTCTTTTTGAAATTGTATGATATGCTTACATGGATGCGTGGATGCATGGGTGAAATTTACTTTTTTTCATTTTCATGTTTCCTTTATTTTAATTTGTGAGCAGGGAAAACTAGGTTTAGAGGCTAGAAAAAAACTATGAGGCCAAACAAAACTAGATTTAGGGGCCAATGTGGAAACTGGGTTGGGGGCTAGTGTGAAAACTAGGTGTGGGACTAGTGTGGAAATTGAGCTTCGGGGGCCATTGTAAAAACTAGGCTAAGGACCAGTGTGGGAATTAAGCTTGGAGGCCAGTGTGGAAATTAGGCTTGGGGGCCAGTGTGGAAACTGGGCTTGGAGACCAATGTGAAAACTAGGCTTGGGGACTAGTGCGGAAACAAAGCTTAGGGGCTATTGGTCATTCATATGAATGAAGAGGACCATAAATTTGAGAAACATCATAGAAACAAATTGTGTATTTTTTTTTCCTTCTAAAACGAAAGGATTCAATAACCATTCACATGAGTGAAGAGGGTTTTGATTGGAAAAGTGGAAACTATTTTATTCAAAAAGATGAATGACTTATGTATGCATGACTTGGTATGATGTATGAATTTTTCTTTTGCATTTTTTTGAAAACAAATTTGAATTGATTCCCATTTCATTATTATTTCGAATTCATGGAATCATTCAACTTTGATAATTTTTTACTTTTCCAAACTTTTTCTTTGGTCTAATCAGTTTACTAACGAATCATTTTTTAATCATTTCTTTTGAAACACTATTTGAATGACATGCATGAAATTGTCAAGGACTTGAAAAGGTTTGGATGAGGTAATGAAGATTAACTAGGGAGTTGCCCCAATTTGAATTGGTCTTAGGCACAAAATGTGTTTGAGCTTTCCCTAGTTATTGATGGTATAAAGAAAATGATGGGGACCTTAAAAATTTGCCCCTAGTATGAGAGCCTAGGGTTGTCTTGAGGGTGCAAAAGCGTGTTTGGCTTTTCCCAATTGAGGAGATTGAAAAATGACGAGGTCTTCAAAAGTTGCCCCTAATGTATCACAGTCTTTGATGTAAATAAATGCCCCAATTCAGATTGAATGATGAGAATATATGAATTACAAACAAAGTGACTGCCCTAGTTTGGGTGTGGGATTGATAAAGATGGACTATGTTAAGGTTGGTTAAGGTTTAGCCTTAGAGTGGAAGATACTGTGTGAGCAAAAATAGAATTTCATGAAGAATGAATTGAAAGGGGACAACCCAAATTTAACTTACTTGTCTAATTACCCATGCTAATTTTGAAGCTTTGAAAACATGTCAACCAAACATAAACTGCCCCAGTGTTTAAAAGCAAATCTCTGAACACACTTTTTTTTAATCTTTTTTTTAGAACAAACCTGTTAGCAAATCAAAATTTTCCTCTAAATTAAAACCTTCGAAAGATAACAAACAATCTTTGATCTGTGTGCACTTTATTAGGCTTTTATCGTGGCCAAGGCTAGGGGTATGGAAGTAAATGATAGTAAAGGCCCAAACAAGTGATGTGAGGGTTGTTTGAAACAAGGATCTTTGAATAATATTTCATTCAGAATTTGTTTGACTTCTTCTTGTTCACCTTTTGCTTCTCTTTTTCTTTTCTTTTCTTGATATAACCATTTTTTTCTATTTTTTTTTATGTTTTTGTATTGGTGAACTACCATTCGGATGAAACAAAAGCAAAAGTTATGTCAACCCTTAGTATGAGGGTGACCCTTGTTTAGGGTAATTTGAAAGAAATTTTTTTTTGGAAGGCTCAAATTGGGTAACAAATGATAGTTACTTTTGTTTGTTTGTTTGGATAAAGAAACATGGCCACACATCATTTCAAATCATGGTTGTTTTTCTCAACAAAAACTTTAATTCAGAGGAAAAGAATTTAGTACATATGACAGGATGTCCCTTGTTTTTTTCCTTTTTTTCATTTTTTTTTTGTCTTAATTTTGCCTAGACTGTCCTTCAAAGTTTTCATCCTAGCTGATTATTCTTCATTTTTTTTGTTCAGAGTTTCTTGTAAACATCCTAAGGCAATACCTCTTTTTGTGATAATCCTTCATGAAAAGTGAAAGCAAGGTTTATAGTGGAAGAGAGATGAATTTGAGCAATTTAATGTATGCAAGACTAGATGGATGCTTCAAAAGAAATGATAACAAACAAAATTCTATTTCTTAATTCAATCCACTGATTTGACCAAAAAATGTTTTATTATTTTCTCATTTTTCATAAGAAAGATTCCAAGAATTTGTTGACAAAGAAAGTGGGAAACAATTTGAACTTATTGTAGTGCAATTTTTTTGTTTTCTTTTCCAAAATTTGTGCCAATGCATGCTATGTGTTTGAATCTTTGGACAAGATACCATGAATGACCACAAAATAGAATGTAGTGCATGTTTGTGCATCGTAGGACACTTATTCACATGACATGCTAATGAAATGTATGTTTATGGCCATTAATTTGTGATTGTGATGAATTTATTATTATATACAAGGAAAAGTGAGGGTAAAGAATGCAAACAGTCTCCCTTTAATGCCTTAATTAAACATACGTTTGCCGCTTAAAGTTCTAAGGGAAAGTATATGTGCTCACAAGGATAGTTCCTTAATACCTAAATATCAATGTCACTAGAGCTATGGCCCACTTCATGGCATTTCCCACGACAGTTGGTAAACAACAAGAAGTGAGAGTACTAATGAAGCAAACAAACTCTAGTTGGGGTTCTCACAATGACCACTTGGGAAGTACATCCATTGTGGCACTGCTACACAATCCCCTCTAATTCTAAGCAACTCAGACCCAGGTATAAAGCCCCACTCATATAATGAACAAAATGTGTGTGTGAAGGGAGAATACAATGTATACCCAAACCCACACCTGGCAATTATTCCAAATACCAAAATAAAAAAGAACATACACATACAATAATTCCACATATCAAAAAGAGATAAAAAGATTAAAAAGGGGAGGGGGAGAAAAAATATGAAGAAAAAACCACATCAATTTTGCACATCCAAATAAATGGTCGGACTCTCTACTGTCCCCAGTGGAGTCGCCATCTGTCACAACCGAAATTGCGACGGGACAGCGAACCAAAAATTAAATTGAAAAAAAACAGAGATTTGGAGTCACCACCATAGTTTATTCTGGAAAACTACGGAAAAACAAAAAAAAAAGAAAAAACAACGTCTGCGAAAAACCAGATTTTGGGTCTCGGAGTCGGTTACGCGTGGGGAAGGTATTAACACCCCCACAACGTCCGTCCTAAGACGGTACCTTTACTTAAATGTGTAAAAGTTATGTGGTTTTCAAAATATTTAATTTTCCCCAAAAGTAACAATAAAAGGATATACAAAAGAAACAAAAATATTTTTTTGGTTTTTTAAGCCCGAGAAGGATTAATCCCGCACCTACATATCTCCATTTACAATGGAGAATCAGGGTTACGTAGTTCTTTTTGAAAAACTATTTAAGAACCTTTTTTATTTGATTTTTTTTGTAATTTTGAATTTTTTTATTTTTGTTTTTGGAAATTTGAATTATTTGGAGATAGGTGTCATGACGTGAGTGGTCGGACAAACACTAAAAATTAAACAAAGAAAACATTTTTTTATTTTAGTTTTTTTATATATTTTTTTTATATTTTCTGAAGAAAAAAGAATTTTGAAAATTGGTGTTAGACAAACACTAAAGAAATGAGGAAAACTATTTTTGTTATGATTTTTCAAATAAGATAAGAAAAAAGAAGCCCAAAAGTAGGTAAAAAAAATATTAAAACAAAATATAATGAAAATTTGGGAATGAATAAATGAAAAAATTTAGCAGTGACATACCTGTTAAACTTTCCAGTTCCTCCTCTCCTTTATCAATCTCATTCTTTTGTTCCCTACACTATAACTATCTTCTTATTTTTCCTACATCCTCCAATATCGTTTTTTTTTTTGTTTTGAAAGAGAGATAAAAAATGAGGTGTAGTATGTAGGAGTGATGATGGGAAAGAATTAGAGAAGTGTAGAGATTTTTTTTTCCGGTCCTTTATCATGAAACAGACTATCTATTTATATTCACCAATTGCAATCCTACCCTTGATTGTAATGAACAATATTAGGAAGAGATTGGTTATGATTAGCAACACATTACGGGAATAAAATCATATCAAATTAGAGCACAAAATCAATCAAGATCGGTAATATTAATTCTAACCATTCACAAATCAGAGCACAAAATCAATCCTAATTAGTAATATTGATTATAACCATTTGAATAAATATTTCTTCTAATTATTATAATCATATCACTAATTTCTCCTTCAGGAACAAAAAGGGTAGAAAGTATATTGAGTTTTTGAGCTCATGAAAAGGAGTGCGATAATTAATAACAAATTGAGCTCTTTCTTCTTTTTTCCTTTTTTTCCATCTCTTTTTTTTTTCTTTTTTCTAAACTTAAAGTTTGAAAATCTTTGAAAAAAATTTTGTTTCCCATTAACTAAAAAATATTCTTTTATTTTTTATTTTTTTATTTTGAAAATAAATTTATTTACCCGGATGAAATTGGGTGTTGACAATAATATCAATATCTAATATAATTAAATAAATTAATTACTTAAAGATATATGATAAATTATCACCAATTAATATTTGTATTAATTTTCCAAATCAGTCCTTTTGAAATTTGATAGTCCAAATTTGCAGAGACATCCAAAAATATCAATATTTCCAATTCAGTCCCTCTTATTTGACCAACTTTGACCAGTCTTTGCCCAGAGTTGACTCTTTGACTGTCCATTGAGAAGCTGCCACGTGTCAGAGTACTCCCTCTCTCCCAAATCAGATTTCTCTTTCCTCCATTAGGGTTTTGTTGTCGTGATAGTTTCTGTAAGATGCAAGGCTGTTCTGATGCGTTTTCTAGCAAGGCAAAGATGTTGCAATGGTGATTGGCAAGGAGATGGGAAACAATGGGATGCAACCTGTTGGAGGCTTCACGTTTCTGGTTCGTGCTTTATAGGTTCGTGATTACGTCGGGTTTTGGTTGACAACGACTTCCATGGTGGCTCGAAGTGGTGCGCTAACGGTATGAGCGAATCTGGTTCGTGTTGGTGCTGCACGTTCGCTCATGGTGGCACAAAAATGATGGCGCAATGGTTTCAGTTTTGAACGCTGTTGTGGTGGCCGCATTCTATGCCTAGGGTTTCTGGTTGTGTGGAGAAGAGAAGGAGATGATTATGTGTCATGCCCCGATTGGTGTATATGCATGTGCAAGGATTAATGCCATGTGGAATGTTTTAATTGGACAGATTTAAAAGTTAGGGATTGCCACATGGCAGCATCTGAGTGCATCTATTCTATGAGTGGAAAAAGGGTGCAAATAGACAAACGCAAGGGTGTAGAAATAGGTTTTCTGTAGCCCATTTGGAAAGAGGGGAGTGTATAAGTAATGTATGGTGTGCAAAAGTGATTTTTCCATAACTTGTTGATTTTAGCCTTATTTAAGGTGTTATGTAACTTCAATCAATTTATTTTCCCACCTTGAATGAGCTTAATCTTAACTTCAGTTGTATCAACAAACGTTAAAATATCCAAAAATAATTTATGCAGTTAAAAATCACTTTTTAAGACATTTTTATCACAAGGCTCAAACGGCCTAATTATCAGAATTGTTAATTAAACCACTCTTTAAGAACACAAATTCAATTAAATACCTAGAATTAAACATTAAATGAGGGCAAAAATATGCCCTCATCAATATGACTTTATTAGCGAACGAGTATAAAATATCTTGTGTAAGTCTCTTTATCTCTTATTTTTCCTATACTGCATGTTATTAACATTTGCCCCAATCTAAGGAGAAGAGTTTTATGAAAAGAAGCGATGAAAGACATTTCTTATAGTGCTTATGTCAAACCTGAAGTTGTGTTTGACAATCATTCCTTATATGCTACTCTTCAGAAAAATGGTTGGCATGTGTTTGCCAAATATAAACTTTTGTTTGTTTGCCTTCATCAAATGAAACTTTTTGAAACTTTTTAAAATGTTGTAATACACAATTAAACATTCCCTTGTGTATTTAAGTTATTTTCACAACCTTGACACAATAAGAGAATTTTTCTAGATGATTTCATTTTTGCATTGATTTTTTTCTTGTAAGGTGTCACAAAAGGCTAAACTAAGTATTGTAAGGTTCAAGATAATAGTACATTGGATTCTTTTCTTTCTTTTATTTTTAGTGCTTGTAAAACCTAAAAGAAATAGTAGATAGCCTTGGCTGAAATGATTGAGCACCTGGATGTAACTTTGATTATAGATGAACAAATATAGAAGTTGGTGTTCTCTCTCTCTCTCTCTCTCTGTCTCTTTCCCGTTCTCTCTCTCTTTACCTTCATTACTTTATACATTTTTAATTGTAAGTGCTCTTTTGAGTTTATTTATTGTTTTTTCACATATGATAAATGTCCAATTTACTTGTTTTTACATCTTATTTCGACACTTAATATGCAAAAATTTAGTGAAATTTTAGTAGGTCCAAACCTTATCAGCTTAGAAACACATAATGAGTAATAATATGTTACTTGATATTATTGACTTAAATTGATATTTTTGTTGCAATAAACATAAGGGAGGAACAATTGATCCCCTAAGTGCAAGAAGTTGGAGCTAAGCAGATTAAGGGATACAAAGCAAGTCCAAATTCTGACCCTCACACTTGAGAAAAATTAGGGACACTAAGCTCAGGAAAAACCCTCATAAGAAGGAAAATGGAGCTAAATAAGCTTTAAGAGGTTGAAAGAATTAAGTAGAGACTGAACACCAAAACAAACCCTTTAAAAGAGGTAAAGCATCTGTTGAGTTCATTGCAAAGAGGTTGAGTGAAGAGCAAACTACAATGCCTTAGGGAGGGAGAAAGAAATTTGGATTAAACATAGTTATATATTGTAAGCACTATGTTATTTATTGTTGGTTTTGCATTACAATATCATAATCATCATCAATACTTTCTTCTTTATTTATGATATTATATTTATATGTTTATGTTTTTCATTTGATTTAGGTTTGTTCTTAATGGTTGAACTAAAGAGGAATTTATGTACTTGATCATAGATGTTGAATGAGATTGGAAAATGAGTCCATTATCTGAACTACGCTAAATCATCCAAAGAAAGCAATTTCCAAGAATGGAGTTGTGTTTTTGTCCCCCATTGGTGTAACTCTTAATGCAGGGATCAAATGGTTTTATTACAAGGAGTTGGGTAAATTTGTTGGAGCTTTAGATAATCAAGTCTGAGGGATCAACTTGGTTTGGCCATTTAGAATAGGGAGAACTATAATATAACCATATATGATCAACAAGATTTGTTGTTGGGAAGAAAGTTATATATGGTTGCCTCGTCTAGAGAGATAACTCCAAGGATGGAGCAGGATATTTAGGTTTGGACCTTCATAAAGGAACTAATTAATCTTATTACAAGGGATTGAGTAAGTTTATTTGGATCCTTACTAGATTGGAACATATAAATTGCATGCATAAGAGGTGTGCATTAATTGCCTATTAATTGATTACTTCAATCAATTCCACCACAGATTGCAACTAATAACACAACCTTTGTATTTAATCTTCATATCACTCCATATATATATATATATATATATATATATATATATATATATATATATATATATATATATATATATATATATATATATATTTGTTGATCTTATTTTATTTTTTGCATTTACTATTTCAAAATATCTAAATGTTTGTAAAAAAGAATCATAATTATCAATATTGTGGATGTGATAAACCTATTTTTTTAAGTGTACTACAATTGACTTAATTCACTTGTTTAAAACTTCATTGACCACACATTGTTGTTAACAACATACAACTTATTTTGTTGATATCTTTTTTCTTTGTTTTCATAACTTGGTAGAGGTTCAAACAATGCCTTCTTAAATTTAGCTCTATAATTCTAACATTCTTATCAAACAAAGTATACTTATCACCACTCTAAGAAAAACATGTTAAATGAAGGATACAAACGAGAATGCTTGTACTTGAATCTATAATAACATGTACCTTGGTTTATTTAGTTAGACTAAACTAACATATTCATTCGTTAGATTAAAAATGAATCTTTGGGATAAGACCTTAATAAGTTGTGATTCAATATAATTATATACACTTTTAATATGTTTTGCAAATTAAATATGAAATTAACAAATGGGGTCTTTTGAAAGGAAATTTGACGAAATTGATGTGTTCCATTACTTGTCATTTCATTGATTACTATTATTACACCAACAAAAAATTTATTCTCTTCTAAAATTTTCTTTAAGGAGATCTTGAATATTCTTTTACATTCTTTTATGTCATACTGTTAAAAGACTGACTTATGTATGACCTGAACAAATAATGTTTGGCTTTATGATCTTTGTTTGTGTGTTCTTTTAAGTGTTGCATCTACGTACCAATCAATCCAACTGAGCGTTTTAAAATTAGTGTCAACTAAAATTCATAGATATTGACATGAAGAAGATTTTCTATCAACTCACTCATATATAATCTAAGGCATTGGAGAGAGTGATTTTTTTGTTAAAATTTTTGTATCACCTAGCATTATCTTCTAATTAAATTGGAACTTAATAATATATACTTAATGATATTATATAACTTATAAGATAGATGAATCATTTTATTAACTTACAAGGACTCTAACAAAGGATTCAAAGATGTAATAAATACCTTTTCATCTCCTAATTTGTAATAAAATTAAAAAAGCTTATTTTGACTATCTAATAAACTATCTAAAGAAATCTCCTACTAGGTAAATGACCCAAATAGTCATATCTGAATATTCGACACTTGTCCTCTTTTGTGGGTTTTTTGTCATGTAATTCTTTCTTGCTTAATGCAATTTCATGTTTAGACAATGTCCTATATGCCTCGATTCTTGTGCAAACGAGGTAGATAAGGACGTGATGGCATTTTTGTGATTTCGAACAACTTTTATGCCTCGGTTAACCAAACAACCAAGGCCTATGCATGTTTATGCCTCGGTTATGAATTCAACCGAGGCAGTAACGCTGCCAGAAACTCACACTTTCCTGTTTTTTTTAAAATTCAAAAATAATTGGGCAGTTTTATGCCTCGAGTCCCATTGAACCAAGGCATATAATGGTTTACTACAGCGGGTTGTTTCACCCGAGGCCTATCAATGCCAGAATTTTTCTACATCGCTGTTTTTTTTTTGTGTGAGTATATGCGTCGGTTATTCACTAAACCAAGGCCTATGCATGTTTATGCCTCGGTTTTAAATCAACCGAGGCAGTAAGGCCAGTTAGGTTTTAAAAACCCAAATTTGCTGCATTGTAGATGCATCTTATACCTTCGAAAATCAGCGCTGCCTGTGCCTCCACATCGTTCCGCCACCACTGTTTTGCGCCTTCATCGCACCGATTGGCCATCAAATTGGCCTTTCTTGTTGCTCCTTCGTTGTCGGCGTGAGAGTGAGCTTCATGGTGGTGTCCCTAGCGGGTTTCGTCAACGCGTGTTACCGGAACACGTTTCTGATCCGGTTGTACCTGGTGGTGATGTTCATGGTGATTGCGGTGCTGATCGGCTTCATCATATTCGCGTACGTGGTGACGGACAAAGGGTCGAGTTGGCGGAGGGTGATGAACCAAGCGTATTCGGAGTACTACTTGGAGGACTATTGGAAGATAGGGTCATGCATTAGGGATTCCCATGTGTGTGCGAGGATGGGGAGAACCATTAATGGAGTTCCTGAAACGGCGAGGATGGGGACTATTAGACACCTCACACCTATTCAGGTATATGCATTAATCATCACTTTTCTTTCCTTTTCCTTCTCTATTCACTTCATTTTCTTTCTTTTATGTTTTTGTTTCTTCAATATTCTAGACCAAGCATATATAAATATATAAATCTTTATTGCACAGTAAAGAAACTAACAATTTTACCCAACAAAAATAGATTCATATTTCTTTTTGCTTCTTAGAAATTTCAGGTTCCACAGTTGCCTCGTTGATGGCTCGAATGTAGTGGTGAGGCCGCATGGGGAGAGCGTTAGGGCGTGGATGAAGAGAAGGTGAGTTGTGGAATTTGAGGGTGTAGTTGAAACGTGGAAGTGAAATGAACGTTGGGTTTTTGGGCATTGAAATGCGTGAAACAGAAGCAGCAGTTGCGACTCTCAAAGGGACAACCATTGTTGCTTTTTTCTGTGGTTGTGTTCGAATTTTTCTTTTCTTTTTTTAAAGGGTCATATGCCCCGATTGAAATAGAATTGAGGTAATAAATGTATCTTTCTACGGCGGTTAAAACAGACCCGAGGCAGTAAATATTAAATATGCCTCAACCGAGGCATAAAGTACTACCTTTTTACCTCGGCCGTATATGCCTCAGTTGTGGACTCGAAGCCAAAAGCTGGAAATAACCGCTGTCATTTCCCTTTCATGCACTAGTGTGATGATCTTACCATTATGCTTTGCCAAGGATTTGGATTTTTGGATCTTACGCTCCATTACTGTTTTAGATATTTCGGTATTTGTCTTCCAAAATCAATTTTTGAGAATGGCACAAACACTATTTCTAAGAGACTTGATGATGAACATGTCTGAGTTGGTCAGAATGCTTCCGTTATTTTAGTTTGATTTTTGGCTGGACGAAGCTATGCATTTAGTGGTTGGATTGAAGAACATGTATCTGTTATAATGAACCAGGTAACGTATTTGGAATCTAGTTTTTTTTCGTTTATTTTATACTCTTTCAACTTGTATTTTCTGATTGATTTATTTCTTTGATTTTTTTTTTGTAATGGTTGAAAGTTTGTTCTTTGATGGTGTTTTCGGATTATGGTTTGAGCTTTGTAGTGTCATTGATGTATATTTCTTCATTTTATTGTATCTGAAAACTATTATGTGTTTGTCTTTTTTTTTTTTGTTTACTTTTCAGGGTTTTATTATCCTTCATTTGGTTTCTCTAGGTTAATTTACTATTATGTACATCAAGAATCTTTGAACCCATGATATTTTCGAGGCTATTGTCTTCCTGTGTTTTTGAATGTACTTTCTCCATCTCCATGACAGCAACATTGTGCAAGTAAAAGAGTTTAAAGGATTCAAAATTCAAAATGCCTTTTTTCTAATCAAAGAGTTTTTTTATGCTTATTATTCGGTTAACATCGATTGAACGTAAGGTATTGTTCAAAGTCAATAGCTTGAGTTCTCCTTCTTCTTCGTCAAAGCTTCTTCTTCTACATTTTTGTTTAACCGAACTATGTTTTCGTCTTTGTAAGTTTTCTTCATTAAAAGGGTCTTCTTTTGCTTCTTATTCGATAAACATATGTTTTTAGGTATTCTTCAACCCAAAGTTTGCTTTTTAAGGTATCTTCGTTTTCGCTGTTTAGACATTTTAATTTTTCTTGTTTCCCTATTTGATTTTAAGTTTGATTTCGATAATTTTTTTTATTTTTTTTGTTCTAAAATCTAAGATTAAAGGCCTTTGGGTCGTGTGAGAATTGGGAATATCTCCCAAAGGTCCTTCTAGGGTTTAGTTGTCGAAGTTGCCGCTATTGTTGCTCCTACAATATCTATATATTTTCTTCTAATTCTTACTTTTGTATATGAAAAAAGATGAATTACTTTGTTTTAATATGTTGAATTTCTAATGCTAAGACAAACGAGATTGCCATTGTAAGTTTTTGAATTTCTTATTACGAATGTACAATTAATATATTTAGACAATTTTTGTTTATTAAGTTTGTGCTTTGATAATCCAATGTTTTGTGTAACTATTGGTTTGTTGTGCAGTACATTGCAATTAAGCCTTTGGATGATAGAGTACTGATAAAAGTTAAGGAAGCAGAGGAGAAAAATAAAGGTGGGATTTTGCTTCCCTCAACCACCCGAACAAAGTCTCAAAGAGGATGAGGTGGTTATTGTTGGTGAAGGAAAGACAGTTGGGAAGACAAAAGTAAATGTTAGTGTGAAGGTAATGTTGTTTCTATGTTGGAGGTCTTTAAACCTTTAATGGTTTGTGTTTAATTTTTTGGGAAAATAATGAGGTTGTCTCTTATTGATACTTTGATGTGATGTGTTGTCTTTATACAGATTGGTGAACAAGTTGTATATTTGAAATACATTGGTATTGAGGTAGAATTCAATGGTACAAAACATCTTATTGTGAAGGATTATGACATTGTCAGTATCCTTGAAACTAATGACATCAAGATCTTAAACCCTTGAATGATGGAGTCCTTATAAAGGTATTTCCATTTCTTATTCCATTTTTTGGATCTTTAAGTGGGGAGTGATATTATATCATTTGGAAACCATGTTTGTAACCATATAATATAATTCTCTTTATGTATTTAGGTTGTGCTCAAATGGTAAGTTATGTTAATCTTCTTATCCATATAAGAGCAGCATCGAAAGGCATTATGGCCTTTGGGAGGCATCAATGTTTTTTTATTTTTGCATTGTGGTCTCTCTAATTGATTAAATATTGAATGCAGGTTGTTGAAGCCGAGGAAAAAACTCCTACTAGTTTGTTACTTACTAAGGCAACAAAGGAGAAACCTTCTGTTGGAATGGTATGCACTCATATAATGCTCTCACACTTTTCTTCGATTCGAAAAGATATTCTAGCTATATCACTAATTAAGAGGATTATACTTAGGCCCAATTTATCTATATCAATTTTATTCCATCTTTTTTTTCATCATGCTCATCTATCAGTATAGCACTTTGCTTTTTTATCTGATTCCCATTATTTCATCTTTTACTATAATAATCTATTTCCATTGTGACATTCATTATGACATAGATATAAAAGGTTAACTATGCGTTAAATCCATATTCGGTTATGGCTCATTATTTGTGGTTTAGGGTTCAAATGTTGAATAAATGTTTTTCTTTTCGTATTTTGGTTCTTACGTTCAAGTTAATGGTTTGAAATTATCTTTTCTTTTGTGCTATTTTAAGTTTGTTGAGTTAAGCATCGAAGAGTTTAGAGAATGAACTAAGATCATTTTGTTAGATCATCTCTTTCTTAAACATTTTTCCCATGTTAACCAAATCAAAAAGCATTCTGGTGTCTTTCTAGAAGAGGTCAATGTGTGATGGTATAATTTGTAGACTTTGACTGATTGATATGCTTTCCTTGTTTTATTTAAAGACCTTTAACTATTAATGAAAATCAGAGTAGAAATTTATTGATATGCTTTCCTTGTTTTATTTAAAGACCTTCAACTATTAATGAAAATCATAGTAGAAATTTATGGAAAAGGAAAATGCTCCTACCTTGGCAACATCAAGGAAATATAAAGTCAAGTATAATGTATATGGTTCTTACAAGATATTCACAATATTATGCATTTTATGCGTTTATCATATAATTGACAAATATTTGGTATTTTAAAATTTTATTTTTAATGCAAAATGACGTTTTGGTTAAGAATCAATGCTCTTATGACGGATAGCTTGTTATGAGGGCAAAGTCATTTTTTAGTTAATTATTTTAATAATATTATTATAAAATACATGCGGATATTGACTACCAGTAATTTTTTTTTATCGGCAAAGAATAAGAATATATAAATGTGTGCGAGACAAAAAGGTATCTCAACCCATATACAAAAAGGAGTTCTTATTGTAGATACTATAAATAAAACACAAACTTCCTATCAAAGACTATGAGAGAAATAGTTCCTAAGCTAGAAAGTTCCCTCCTTGTAACAATGCAATTATAAGTTTTGAGAGCAGTCGCACGAGTGTTGATGAATGCTTTTGTTTGGTCATGTCAAATGTGCCTATGAGGCTTTGCACTTCAAAAACACAAACATCATTTAAACCACAATTACTCTACAACCTCTCATTGGGATCTCCACCGCTATTGTACACAACTTTTGAGTTGCTATAAAGGACACTACAACAACCTTCCTTAATCAAGAGAACAAGATGTTGCAAAAGAATCCAAGCCACTATGACCAATTCATTTTTCCCTACAAAAGCTAAAAACTAAAGGAGGGAAGGAGACTTGTGTCCTTGTTAAGCAAACAAGATGTTATTTAACCCAATAAATTACCTCTAAACGTTAGATTATATTCAACCTTAACAAAATGACATAAGTAAGCCTCATATTTTATGCCTTATTTCCATTCCCACTTCCCTAAAGCCTACTGTTAAAGTCCCCATTTCCAACCACCAAAACCTACTATTAGCAAAAGTCCCGATGAGTAAATTATATATTTCTTGGAGTTCGACTGTCGTTCAAGCTAATTTGCACTTATATGTTATGTTCCATTGCTAACAATAACTTTACTTATCTATCGAGCTATAGATTTTATGCATATAATAGGGTTTAAGCACCAGTTAGAGTACGTGAAATTTGCCTTCAGATATTTGTATTTAATCCATACTCAAACCTTTAACTGTGCCATGCAGAAAATCTCTTCTGCATCTACTGTCATATTCTTGAAGATAACATTGTTCCTATGGCTCCATAAAGTCCATATGATTGCTACCCACAAGCACCTCCATATTCTATTTCCTTTTTCATTAATTTACATTAGACAGAAATGTTGGAAGTTCTTATTGGCTTAGTTATAGATAACAATACTTATCCCAACCCAATTATTACACATATTTCATGCAGTCATGTTATCTTACAAGTAAAGAACAAATTATTAGCAGATTCCTTCGTTGATCCACACATGGGGCAAAGATAATACTCTAACAATATTTCCCTTTTTCTTAAGTTTTCTTTTGTTGCAATACGATTTAAAAATATCCTTCACACGAAATGTTGAGCGGCAGGTAAAGCCTTCACTTTCCAAAATGAGTTATACAACTCAAAATCTTTTGGCTCGCAATTGTTTTGAAACTTTTTATATGCTTCTTTTACTGAAAATTGTTTCCTTTCTTTATCCTTCCATAACAACTCATCCCTATTTTGAGTAATTAGTGTTTTTAGCGTTAAGTGTTGCAGTAGTGCCACAACTTGAGGTTTTTTCCATTATTGTGGCCTCCATTCTATTTTGCATTCTCACTTATTTTGTATCCACTCACTTTGCTGTCCCAAAGTAGTTTGTTGTCATTTTGCATTTAAGTATAATCTAGGGTATTTATACATGAGGGGTCTCCAATCCATTTGTCTTTCCAAAATCTTACTCTTATCCCCTACGAGTAATATAATATTTTAAACACAATATAGACGATAAAAAATTATAACATTTTGAATGTGTAATTTGATTAGGTTTCATTGGCTACCCTTACAAGTCCTTGACTTTTGAATGTCTGTTGTGTTATACTTTGACAGAGGCCTTTCATATTTTCCTCTTAATTAAACTTTCTATAGTGTGATATTGTTAAACATTCAATATATGTACTTATGCTCAGTTATAATACGGAGGATAATATTTTTTATGTGACTGTTGCACTACTTTTTTTAGTAGAACTTTATTACAATGCACTGTATTTTTATGAGACTTCAGTACTTGCCACTACCGAAGACAATGAAATCGGAGACAAAAAGCAAGAGGCATAAATTTACTAAAAGTGAAATACCAAACAACGTTTTTTTCTCAATATTTACTAACTACAACCATATTTTTCTTCTATTAAACGTTATTACATACAAAAATTAATCATTATTATTTTAGTAATATTGTTATTATCAATATAATTCATTACTATTATTAATTTTGGTATTATTAATTGTATATCCTATAATCTATTATTTTAACATAAAAAATAATATTATTTACTTTTTATTAATTTGTTATAAAAAAAATACTTATGATTAATTATTATTTTTTATATTATGATACTCTTTATTGTAATATTATAGTTATACCACTAAAATATAAATAACTTATTTATTTAAATATACTAATAATTAAATTAACTTTTTAATATAAATTAAAACAAAAAACAACTATTGGTTGATACCCCGGCTCTCTTTATTGTTGTTGTTATTAGTAATAAATAATTCCTATCTCATGAATTTATGAACAACAAAAATCAAGGTAAAGCATTTTATTTAATATAATATTTAACTAAGAGGTCTAATTCTAAATTTTAACCATGTAACGACATTTTACTATTCAATTATTATGTTAATTTTATAATTTACACAAACAAATTCATATCAAAATCTCATATTATCCATATATACCAATATTTTTATCTTTATTTATGATTAGTATATTTTTCTTTTTATCCGTCTTAATGTTGTTTTTATTTTATTTATTAAATTTGTATTATATGATTAGAAATGCATTTTTTTTATCTAATTTTGTTAAGGGATTAGAGTTTAGTGTCTAGGATTTTAGTTGAGAAGAACAATAATATTTTTAATTGTTTTTATCAATGATTTATCTCAAAATAAACTTTGCAGGTTTATGAAAAAGTTAAGACTTTAAGATAGTACCAGTCTACGATCAAGTTTTTTTTTTACAACCAAAACTAGGTTTTATTGTTTTATTAATTCATTCGTTGTTTGTATAGTTATTTTTTAGTAGTGTTTTATATATCATAATTTTTTATTTCATATAAAAATATGTAGATATATCAATTAGAAATTTTCAATTAGGTTATTAAAAAATCCAGAAGAAGAGAAAAATTTAGGCTTTAATTCATTCATAAGAATGAACTATGAATAAATCTATAAAAATATATAAGAAAAATTGAATTAGAAAATACATTGAATGAACAAGATAATAACAATAGACATAGGTGTAAATAACAATAGAAAGAAGTGATGAGGATAATTTTGATTCTCAAATTCATGATACCGAAGATGAAATATGTAACATCTCATTTAATAAATAAACTTAATTAAATGAAACATCACAGAAAATAATATAAAGAGCAAAGTCATGGAGTATACGTGTCACTCCTTATAGTTATCCAAAAGTTACTAGGAACAAAACCAAGGCACACCACGATGCCATTAAGAAAACGGGATAAAAGTTTAACAGTATCCAAAATATATGCTCAAGGAGCAAGATAATACATAGTCCACAACCCTAAAACAAAACTCGGAGTAAGGGGATCCGACCCAAGATAAGCTACACAACGGAGTTTCCATCACCTTGATGACCACGAGGGGTTCCCACATCTGCTAACATGAGACTAACTAACTCTTTAGAGTTTCAGGATGCAATCTTTACTTGAATCCTTACTTAATTATATACTAAGGCACCACCACGAAACCTTAAGAGGGTAATGGAATTACGTCTTAAACCAAGAGGCACCACCATGAGATCTCACCAAGAGATTTATGGAATTACATCCTAAACCATGAGGCACCACCATGAGATCTTACCAAAAGATTCATGGAATTACGTCCTAAATCATACCATAGTCATGTCTCACCAACCAATCATAGAATAATCATGCATACCAATCTCATGCCAATTTATAACCAACCATCCAATCATGTTTCATATGCATAATCATACCATCTTATCAATTTCAGCCCATGAACCATTTAATACATGCATAATCACTCAATTCATGCTTTAATAGAGTAATTCAATCAAACATGTGACCATTAACCAAGAACAGAGGAGAAAACAATACATGAGCACGTCTCGACCCAATTCTCGCTTAGGCTAGAAGCCCTCGCTCAAGCGAGAGAGGCCTCTCGATCAAGCGAGCTCCTTTCGCCTAGGCGAGAGCTCGAGCAGTGGAACAATGAGGCTTTCACATGTTCTCGCTTAGGTGAGACCTCCTCGCCTGAGCGAGATGTCTTCTCGCTCAAAACGTGAGCTCGTCACTTGAGTGACAACGCGAACTAAAACCTGGGAGGGTTCCAGGTACTCTCGCTTTGGTGAGACTTGCTCGCTTGGGCGAGAATATCGGGTTCCTCCACTGTTTGCACAGACAAGCCAGGAAAGCACCAAGAAAACAGTACAATGCCACAACCAATTCAATCTCACACAAGCATGAACATCAATCACGCATTTAAAACCTACAAACAACAACCAAACATCAACATATTAAAAAAATGTGAAAACCCTAGCTTTCCTTACCTGAAAAATGCTAGCCAAAGACACTGACACCTAAGTCAATGAGCACTACAGCTTCAAAAGCAGATTCGAGAGCTGGAAACACTAGCACAAATTGAAAATGAGGTTATCAAGACGAACCTCTGTTGGAACCACGAAAATAAGACTAGAGAGGATAGGATATGGGTTGAAGACCAACTTACGTGGAATAGAAATGAGGTTGAGCTAGCTTGAATAGGGATGGTGCGAAACCCTAGCAGAGCTCTGTTGGAGGAGAAATGATAGAGTGAGTGAATTATTTTGGCAAAGTGCATAATGAATGGGAACAAGTGTTGTAAGGGAGTTTTGGGTACCCTATAGGCCAGCCTTAGGCCCAACAGATTAGAGCATACCCTTAAACTTTGGGGCAGAAAAATAAGTGGGCCTTACAAGATACTCTTGATAAACATACATGAAAGATTAAACATATTAGCCTTACACCTATTTGAAAAAAAAAATCTTAAATGAAATTAATTTCGACAATTTAATGAATAAGTTTGTATAAAAAAGTTTGAAAAATAAATTTTAAATAAAATCTCTAATCTTGCTTTAGGCCTCCCAAATCCTTTAATCACCTGATCATATAATGCCTAAATTTTACTTTAACAACAACCTTTTATATATATATTTCATTTAAATATAATATATAATTTAAAAATTTAATTATAAATTTTAACCATATAACAATATTGTTTTACTACACACCATTAATCAATTATATGTCAATTTTATAATTTAAAATTAAAAAATTTAAATTTAAATATTAGTTTTTTATCTTATTATTATTATTGGTATTGGAATGGTTGTTGGTATTATTATTATTATTAATATTATTATTATTAGTATTATAATCTCTTACTTAGTATCATTAGTTGTACTTCTTATAATATACTTTAACCTAAAAAATCAATACTAAAATAATATTATTAATTTATAATTAATTGTTTAATTGTTTATATTATTTAACTCTTTATTTATAATTATACATAGTTATAATACTTAAACATAATTATAGAAATAAATAATTTATTTAAATATAATAGCTATATTAATTATTTTAATACAAATAAAAAAAATACCCGTGCATACGCCTCTCATACTAATTATAATAATTTAAAAAAAAAAAAAAATCATCCTCTGATACAAAACATGTGTCCCACCAAACAGAGTAGTATGCATTTCACATGACTCTAGTGTGTTCTACCAAACATACAAACATAGGACACACATCTCCCACGCCTCTCTTGTGTCATAGGTTTTTGAGTTTGGTCTTTTGTTTACCAGTGAGTGGTGAGAGGTAAATAAGACGCTCCTTCATCATACCAGTATACAACGTGAGATTTCGAAACCAAAAACCTGAAGATAAAGTAGTTAGAAATGCCCGAGTTTTGCGTGACAGGAGGTACTGGCTTCATCGCATCTCACTTAATTAAGACCTTATTAGAAAAGGGTCATACGGTGAGGACAACCGTTAGAAACCCAGGTATGCCATTAAATCGATTCATTTCTCCATAATTTTTTTTTTCTTTTTGGAATAAATTTAATTATTTAATTTTTATCAGGGGATAAGGAGAAGGTTGGTTTTCTCACCGAACTAAATGGAGGCAAAGAAAGACTGAAGATTTTGAAAGCAGATCTGTTGGTGGAAGGAAGCTTTGAGGAGGCAGTGACAGGAGTTGATGGTGTCTTTCATACTGCTTCCCCTGTGCTTGTTCCGTACGACGACAACGTTAAGGTATCTTTCCCTTTTTCAGTGTTTTGTTTAGAGATCTACACACACAAATATCAACCTTAAAACTTCCTTTCTTCACTTTATTTCACTCTATATTAGGCCATTATTATCCATACTTTGGCCTCTAGAGAGATACCTGAAATTTCAGCCCTTAGAAATTAAAATTCTTACTTACTATGTGTTCGATGTTATTCTGGAAAATGAATCTTATAAGGAATCATTTGGGAAATTTTTTATTAAAATAATATTGTTGGTAAAAAACTTTCACAAAAAGATTTAATTTTTCAATCTTCAAGACGGGAGAAGAAAAATACGTAGGAACGTAAAATATTGATGAAAATGAATCAAGTTTGTCAGTTGCCCCATTGCACTGCTGGATAAATAATCTGTTACACACCTAAAAAAAGTGATGAGAAAACAAAACCGAAAAAAACAAAGGTAGAATCAATAAAGAGTTCCTTTTCGTATTATGGAAATGTGATTTTAGCATAATTTGATTTTACACAACAATGTGCACACAAATTGTTTGTGAATAATCCTTCTCGGTTTTGACGTCGGGTGAAGTTTGTTCTTTATTAGTAGCTTCTTATAGTGAGATTTGTGATGATCTGACTTTATATGACAGGAGAATTTGATTGATCCATGCGTAAAAGGAACTTTGAACGTGCTTAACTCCTGCTTAAAGGCAAATGTGAAACGATTCGTGCTCACCTCTTCTTGCTCTTCCATAAGATACCGTCATGATGTGCAACAACTCGGTCCTCTTAATGAATCTCATTGGACAGATCTCGAGTACTGCGAACGCTACAATGTAATTGCACTTTCTACCCAATTTCATGACTCTATTTAGGCATATCGTTTAATTTAGTTTTTATATTTGTTTTATTAAATTGAGTTTTTAATTTTTTTATTAAATATATTTAATATAGTTCTTTTAGTTAATTGATTTTAATGTTGTTCAAAAGGTGTTTTGTATCAAAATTCAGATTATCTTGTATGTTAAAAGACGTCACGTGTCAAAATTAAAGATTTCAAAGTAAAAAATAATCTAAATTTTGCGGATGATATGTATCTAAATTTTATCACATGACTCCTCTAAATTTGGATAAAACTACAATAACAAAAGGTTCACATAAATGTCATTAGAACCAAATTAATATATTTTGGATAAATGTCAGTTTTATTTCGATATATTTTATTGTTTTGGGTTGTCACATAATACATTTTAGAAGTCGGTGTTACCTTGTGTAGTTGGCATTGTACTAAAGTATTATAAATATATGCAGTTATGGTATGCATATGCAAAGACGATAGCAGAGAGAGAAGTTTGGAGGATTGCAAAAGAAAATGACATTGATGTCGTTGTGGTTAATCCCTCGTTCGTTGTTGGTCCACTCCTTTCACCACAACCAACAAGTACACTTCTCTTGATACTTAGCATTGTCAAAGGTTAGTAGATCATGATCTTATGTTACACACATTTTTCATATTTCATGTCAACTTAATTTTCACTTTTTTTTTTCAATCACTTAATGCTGCTTTATAGATTTAAAAATAGACAATTGACATTTTCATAATTTCAATTATTCGATTATGATATCCCGTTGAAAAACGGGTAACTTTCATCTTGGTGATAACTTATCCATTTTTTTAACAACTTCAGTGATTTGATAATCTAACTATGTTTTACATGATTAGTTATATGCTCTTACAAAATTCCTTCTCTTATATTCTCTCTTTCAAATTGCGAGTGTAAAATTATTTTGTAGGTGTGAATTATTCTAATACACTAAAAGTATTGAGAGAAAAATGAGAAATTGATGCATTGAAAACTCAAATATAATAATTTTTTTATTGATTTAACATAAACTAGTTTGTAGAAATATTTTCATGTTGAAATGATGATTACTCTTACCTTTTAGGATAGATTTTTTATTTTCATTTTCATTTTCTTTTTGGATAAATGTTGGTTAAGAAATTCCATTAATTAAAATGTTGATGTGACAAAAAAACTAACCTGATAGCTCCGTGTTTAATTTAAATTTTATTTGTTGATTTCTCATTGGGTTAACATTTTTTTAATAAAATGGGGACAAGCAAATATTATTGTCATATTTGAAAGAAAAATTATGATTGATTGAGACCATGCGATTGCTAGATTGAATTTGAAAATCTTCCTTATAGTGTCAAATTCTTTTCTATGAAACCTTCTAAGAGAAAAAAAAAATATTTTTCGTAATTTAAAATTGACTTGTGCATAAATATATAAAAATTATCTCATATAACTCTTTACAAATTTAATTTTCAAGTTATATATAAGTAAGTTTTAATTTATGAACAAGTTAATTTCTTCTTCTTTTTTTTATGCAGAAATATGTATAAAGAAAATTCTAAGAATATTAGATATTTTTTTGTTAAATACTTTTTGGTAAGAAACATTAAAATAATATATATTTTTTATTTTGTATAAACTGCTTAATTCTTAAATACTAAATCTTAACATGTGTATAACCCAATTTTAGTTTATATCTTTTTTTTTCTCTTGTGAAAATTTCAGAGAGAAACTATCCAACTTGTATAATACATAATTAAAGGAAAATAATTTTTTGACAAAGATTTGGTTGACAAAGTTACCAAATAGAGTAACTTTTTTATTTTTTAATGGAAGTTAAGATAATAATTGAGTAACTAATTTTAAATTTCTTGAAAACATTATTCAGTTTTCAGAGTTTAATTTATATATGTTTTAACAGGCATAAAAGGGGAATATCCTAATACAACAGTGGGGTTTGTACACATAAATGATGTGGTAGCTGCTCATTTGTTGGCTATGGAGAATACCAATGCATCTGGGAGGCTTATTTGTTCAAGCACAGTAGCTCACTGGTCACAAATCATTCAAATGCTTCGTTCTAAATATCCCTCTTACCCCTATGAAAACAAGTAAGTAAAATCTTCTTATTAATTCAATTAGTGAAAAACAGATCAAAATTATAATTATTTTTATGAATCTAATAGATTGTTAGAAAAATGTTGTAAAAGACAATCTAATTCAAATAAAAAATTTAGGGATTAAAAAAAAATCAACAATCATATTTTAAGTATGTTATATCTTAATTTTAAGAGGTATAAATTCTTATTTAATTACCAATCATATTAGCTGTAAATAGAGATAGTTCAAAAACATAAATACTGAAGTGTTTGACTTAAAATTAATATTACTACGAATTAGGAAAATCTTAAACATTCACTCTAATTTTTTTTTGTTTTTTAGTTTATCATAACCCTGTCAAGAAGAGTGTATTTGCATTACCTTAATTTTAAAATTATGCTTTCAAGTTTTGTAATTTGACAAAACCTTGTTATGCCATTTGTGTAAATGTGGTTAAGATTTGGCATAGTTAAGGAATAAGAAGTATAGAATAAGATATTTTTATTTTTAATCATCAAGTATCTACCTGTGTGTTTTCTCTTAAAAACTATTTATGCTGACCATGTTTTAATAAAAAAATATTTGCACACGGAAATGAGCAAATATATTTTCAAATTACAAGCCTAACTAAGAATTAAGAACATCAATTGTAATTTTGAAGCCCAAAAAACAAACTTATTTTTAATTTAAGAAATTAAAAATACATTTTAAAAGAACATTCCGCTAATTTACTACAAATTAAATGACCTAAACATTCTATTACAGGTGCAGCAGCCAGGAGGGAGATAATAATCCACACAGCATGGACACCACCAAAATTACTGAGCTGGGGTTTCCTCCGTTTATAACCCTTGATAAGATGTTTGATGATTGCATCACAAGTTTTCAGGACAAGGGATTTCTGTGACAGTTGTTAAGTTTCATGTTTCGTGTAGTGTAATATGAAGCAAAATAAAGAAATATGAACAAATAAAATAATTTATTTATTATCTATCATGTCACGTTATTTTATTCTTACTTCTAATACCTTGCACTTAAATTTATATTACAAAATATTGAATTAACTTGACATGATCTGATTTTGCCTAATTTAAGAGAATTGTCAGAAATAATGTAAGTATGAGTTTAAATTTCATATACACATGCATATATAAAAAAATAACAATCGAAGTCACATACATTAGTGCAAAATAGTGATAAGAACATGATATAATATTTTTCTGGAAGAATTATATATATATATATATATATATATATATATATATATATATATATATATTTTTATTTTTTTAAAAAAAAATCACAATCGAAATTACATACTAGTGTAAAATAGTGATATAACAACATGATATAACATCTTTTTCTAAAGAAAAGATTTTTATTTTTGCGCGGTAGCACTTTTGTAATTACTAAAAACGATGTAACATTTGATCGTTAGACGAAGTGATGTAAAATATTTTTTTATGTATTTTAAAAAAATAGATATTACATTGGTTATAATGGGGAATCGATGTAGTTTCATATGCCCTTTTATTGGTCTCCCATTCTCCTTTTTTGCTTTTGCGCTTTGAGAACCTCTCTTCCTCTATTTTTGTCCAATCTCTTCCCATTTGAAACCACATTCCCTTTCGTCGTTGTTTCCGTCCCTTATCGCTACCTTCGCAGACCTCACTCTCGTAAGTGTTTGTGTGCCTTACCATCATCGTTTTCAAGTTATACTCCTTCTTTTATTTTCTAAATTGCAGTCTCGCACAATGTCTCCAAAATTTAGGACTTGCCTAACAAGATCGTTGTGCTCGTCACCCTTAATCTACTCATTGTCATCGCTTTGGTTGTCACTGCCGATGTACTTTCTACTTCCGCTCTGCTTTTTGCCATCACCAAAAATAGTGGTGATTTTTTCGATGTGTTGCAAGCCTTACACATGAGACTTGGTGCTGCAAGAGCAAGCCCACCCACAAGATTATACCTCCACCTCAAATGGAGGTTTGAAGAACACACCAACCTCTGCGTCGATCCTCTCTTTGCCATTGCCAAAAAAAGTGAAATGTTGTAACATCCCGCCAGGATATTACTAATATATAATTAAATAAATGAAATAAATAAAATCTTGTATTTAATAATACCTCATTTTCCCAAGACGCGGGAAAATTTAAAACTTTATTAAATGGGCGAATAAAGTATACAACATTCATTACAACCCA
>Ga0214542_1003254_pt1 | contig 33369 bp, 30 predicted proteins | sample CNSS1metaG_FD_160096 | JGI IMG/M metagenome (GOLD analysis project Ga0214542, IMG submission 160096) | Root nodule microbial communities from cowpea collected in UCLA plant growth center, Los Angeles, California, USA - CNSS1 | ecosystem: Host-associated > Plants > Roots > Nodule | place: USA...
ATTTGAGGAACCATCTACATGAAGCGTCCACTGGTCCTCTGTGGGTATGTGCTGGAGGTCGTTGACGAAGTCTAAAAGACATTGGGCTTTAATGGGGCCATGGGGTTCATAGCGAATGTTGAATTCTGACAACTCGACGGCCCATGATGGCATGCGTCCGACTAGATCTGGTTTTTGCAATATCTTTTGGATTGGGTAGTCGGTTTTAACGGTTATGATGTGGTTTTGGAAGTATGGGCGTAGGCGGCGTGCTGCGTGGACGAAAGATAGAGCCAATTTCTCTACCATTTGATATCTTGTCTCAGGGTCTTGTAGCGTTCTACTCACAAAATAGACAGGGTGCTGCGTGCCTTCTATTTCTTGGACAAGCGCGGCGTTGATGGTGTAGTCGGTGGCTATGATGTATACGAGTAGGGGTTGATGGGTGTCCGACTTGTGGAGGATAGGTGGGGAGCTAAGGGTGGTTTTCAGTTTTTGAAAGATTTGTTCACAATCATCAGTCCACGTGAACCTGGTGGATTTCTTTAAGAGTTGGACTATGGGTTGGGTTTGTTCGGCCAGTTTGGGTAGGAAACGGGAAATGGCGGCCTGTGAGCCGTTGGACCTCCTTGATGGTAACGGGGCTGCGCATCTCGATGATGGCCTTGCATTTTTCGGGATTGGCTTCTATGCCGCGCTGGGTTAGCATAAAACCAAGGAATTTATCCCGGTCGACGCCGAATACACACTTGTCTGGGTTGAGGCGAAGATTGTATTGTCGTAGCGTAGAGAAGACTGTTGATAGGTCTTCAACATGTTGGTGGTGACTTGGTGACTTGACAACCATGTCGTCAACATACACTTTGACACATTGTCCCATCAGGTGACTGAAAACCTTGTCCAACAATCGTTGGTAGGTTGCTCCAGCGTTTTTGAGGCCAAAAGGCATTATCCTATAGAAGTAGTTGGCATCGTCCGTGATGAAGGCGGTTTTGTGCATGTCAGATACAGCCATGGGGATTTGGTTGTATCCGGAATATGCGTCCAAAAAGCTAAGCACTTTATTTCCTGCCGCACCGTCAACGAGTCGATCAATGTTGGGTAGGGGGTAGGCATCGCGGGGGCAAGCCTTATTTAGGTCCGTGTAGTCCACACACATTCGCCATTTGCCATTGGCTTTCTTCACCAAGACTACGTTAGAAAGCCAAGTGGTGTACTGAGCTTCTTCTATGAATCCTGCGTTCAGTAATTTGTCGGCTTCAACCTTAGCTGCTAGCCGACGTTCTTCACCAAGTTTGCGCTTTTTCTACGATACCTAGCGGGCTTATTTATAGATGGATAGTTTGTGGGATGCCACTAGAGGGTCCACTCTAGGGAGATCGGCGGCTGACCAGGCGAAAAGGTCTGTGTTGTTGGTGAGGATGGGTGTGATGATGACACGCTCGTCAGAGTTCAACCCGGTGCCTAGGTTGATAGAGTGGCCGTTGGGGAGCTCTAAAGGGGAGGTCTCTTCAACTGGCTCGAGACGAACATCCCGGCCTACTCTGGGGTCCAGGTCTTTGCCTGACAGTGCGATGCCGGAGCCAGGTGGTCGCTCAATGTGGTTGGTTTGTTGAATAGGGAGTTGTGGGCGCAGGCTGGCCATGTAGCATTCGTGTGCCAAGCGTTGGTCGCAATGGATGGTAAGGATGTCACCGGAGGGAGAAGGGAACTTCATAGCCAAGTGAGGGGTGGAGACGATAGCGCCAAGGGTGTTGAGGGAAGGACGACCTAGGAGGACATTGTAGGATGTTGGTGCACCGACAATGAGGAAGCGGATTGGAATGGTTTTGGTTTGGGTTCCCTCACGAAAGATGGTGTGGAGGTCGATGTAGCCGCGGGTGGAAACTTGCTCACCAGAGAAGCCAGATATTGGTTCATCATAGGAGACCATAGCGGTGTCCAGAAGTTGGAGTTTTTGGTAGGTGGCCCAGTAGAGGATATCGACAGAGCTGCCTTGGTCTACAAGGACTTTCTTAATGGCATAGTTTTCGATTTCAACCGTGATGACCATGGGGTCATCTTGTTGGTGGTCGAGGCCATGAAAGTCGTCATCTGTGAAGATGATGAAAGGCATGCGGCGTCTGTGGTGGGAATGGGTGATATGGTTGATGGACTGGATATGACGGAGGTGTCTCTTTCTGGCAGAAGAGGTGGATCCTCCACTAGCGAAGCCACCAGAGATGGTGTTGATGGTGCCACGTAGGGGAGGGTCGGTAGGGGTGATGTCGGTGTGGGCCGGTTGGGGTTCTAGGATGGTGGGTTGGGCGGGGCGTTTGTCGTGGCAGGAGTCATGTGGAGGGCGTCTGTGGTCGGATTGAGGGGGGTTGCGGGATCGAGAGGAAGAGGAATGGTCATCTATGTGGATGAAACGGCGGAAGTGGCCAGAACGGACCAGTTCTTCTATTTTATCCTGAAGTGCTTTGCATTCTTCTTCTTATTATTATTATTATTCTTCTTATTATTATTATTCTTATTATTATTATTATTATTCTTATTATTATTATTATTATTCTTATTATTATTATTATTCTTATTATTATTATTATTATTATTATTATTATTCTTCTTGTGTGGGGATATGAGCGGGTAGGTTCGTATGTTCTGTGCCCACACTTGAAGGATGCTACGAGCGGGGAGGTTCGTAGTTGTCGGATCACGTGTGTTGGACTACGGGCGGGTAGGTCTGTAGAGTAAGACTACGAGCGGGGAGGTTTGTAGAGCAGAACTACGAGCGAGGAGGTTCGTAGGGGCAGGACCACGAGCGGGCAAGTTTGTGTGAGCATCATAAATCCTGAATCCAAGGCTAAATATTTGTGTGATTGGAAGGTTGAAAAGCCTCAGGGTATTAAGGTCTTAGCCAAGAACTAACTAGAATAGAATAGTTGGGTGTTTTTGATATTATTAACTTTGGTGTTAATTTATTTTGAGCTCGCCCTTTCTTTTTGTGTTTGGCGATGATCCTGTGATTCGTTACACGGGAGCAGATGACATTCCAGGTGATGTTGTTGATGCATAGTGACAGAGATAGGGCTAGGCCGCTCTCAAGCCCACTGTCTTAGGGGCTATCACTTGGCGGATCACACCTTGCTGCCAAGCGCCACGCGTTGTAGGGACACCCCTGCTAGTCTTATCGCCTGGCGACACTCGTAGGTCATCAGGCGCCACACTAGTAGAATGCCAAGCGCCACACCAGTAGCATAGTTCCACTGGTTTTGGCACTTAAAATGGTTTCTTCTTCAGTCCAGATTACTTCCAAAAGAAAAAAAGTGCACACTCACATATCAGAACCTAATTCTAATTACCCAACCACATCAACCTGGTGTGATTACCAAGAATTCCTATTCACCATGACTTAATCAACTTATAAAAATGGTACACTCTTCAATATCTCATCATCAGACACTTACTTCTACTACACTATAGTAGCACCAAACCTTCCCATCAAATATCCTTACATTACATTTATACAAATCATGATTGGTAATATTGCATAATCACCTAGTATCCAACAATACATACTTAAATAGACTATGTTTTCCAGAACCTGAACTCTCAATTAGAATAATCCTTTCGCTCTTTTAATTTACCATTCCCACATCACTACCAAAACTACACATTCAATTAAACATACCCTCATGTACTCTTCATTACTCATTCCAAACCACCAAAGTTTAATTGCCCTATTCTCGTCCACCTGAATTCATTAATACCTCAAAACTCACCCACGCGTCTAGCACAGCCAAAACGCCAGGATGGAAAACTAGTGTTATCGACTGGCGGCAGATTATGCCTCGCCAGGCGGCGTATCAGGTTCTGGGAAATTCCCAGTTTCCTCCTCTGTGTGAAAATTCCCCCAATCTTTCTGCTTCACGGTTTCACCATCCGATTAGCTTGAGTTCTCAATCATTCTAGGAAGTATAATGCACCAATAACATCACTATGATTAATGGCCATTTAGACACGAAAATCAGATTCCTAATTGTCCTTTTTCAAGTTCTCTCATGATCCCATGGTCACTCACTAACCATTGCTCAAAAGATTTATTATACTGCCCAATTCCATTCAATGTATAGCATTAATCATCAAACACAATATAAAACCAGTAAATGTCCAAAAGTCTCAAGGACTCCTACACCAAACAACACAAAAATAGTGCAAATAATGTCGTGCCGCCAAGCGGTTCACATGAGAACCCAGCACACAGGCAAAATTTGACACGTCGCCTGGCGGCATATTCATGATCGTTAGGCGGTTTCTGGGCAGAAACCCAGAAATTCACGAAAACAACGCAAACGAAAAGGAGTTCATGCAATTTTGATCGTAACCAAGCACAATATATCATAGACGAATAAAACATACGTAAACAGCTCCCTTTACCCGGTAACCCTTGCTCCAAATGATCTTCTAATCTTTGTTTTATGATGCCCAAGAGCCTTCCTTTGATACTCCAAAAAATTCAACTCTCACTCTTCCAAAAGCACATATGATAGCTATGTAAAACCTCTCTTTCCAGCACTCACGAAAATGCAGTCCCAAATTCACGCTTTCTCTCCCAATCAATATCTCTTAATTACCCCTTAATGATGGCTAATGGTCCAAAACGAAATTTGTAATTAATCATGAAGTTAATTGTTATTCAAAGTCCATTATGGTTGTCTTCCAGCTCCCTTGGCTGCCTTTCTTGCAGCTAGGGTTTCTCTACCCTTTCACATTCATGCCAAAAGAAATTTTTGCAAAAAAAAAGTTTAATTCACGTAGGCCAAGTTTCGAACATGCAACCATGCAATTTCAAGTCAATGCACAACCAATTCAACCAATACATATTTCATGATAATTCTTACACCTTTAGAAATTTAATATCATGCACCTAAATAAAATATATTACTAAAACAACAAGCAATTAAATTAATACACAATTGGCATACATAAGACTCAAACCCAAGTCCTTTCATAAAAACCAAGTACTCTCAACCACTTGAGCTAGTACTTTTCCACATCATAATGACTAATACTTAATGTCATAAAGACTTCCATTACTCGTATTTATTAAATAATTATTTAATTAATTATTTAAGTTCCTTGGATCTTATAGTATCCACTACAACTCACAACAGGTCCACCATGAATGCTCTCCATGTCCAATAATGCCACAATCCACCATGTAGGAACAAAACTCTAATGGAGGAAGTGAAGATCGATATGGCGACCTTAGGTACATTTACCTTGGTTGGTAGGGATTTATACATCTTTACTACCTTTGTTGATAGGGATTTATAGATGAAGAAAATATATGTACTATACAATTTTATACGCAATATATCATTTTGTATGGAAATAATAATATAGTATAAAAACCTCAGAAGGCGTGGGAATAGTTTCACCAAGCTCCATGATGGGCATCAAATATTCTTATCAGGATCTAAAATGTGGACTTTTGGACAAGTGACAAGATCCAACGGATACTTGACTGCTCTTGACTATTGGAATCGAGTCCCTCGTTGTATAGAGGGGGAGATCCACTTGCCAAAAAAATACCTCAATGCTTGAGTTAATAAGAGAGCTTTAGAATCTATACAATTATAGTAGTGAGTATAAGAATGTAATTGTACTCCTTGGGAAAATACCACTCACATTTATAGGGTTTTTGGGCCCTATGAAATCTATTATAAACAAAAGATGATAGAAACTTAGTATATTTATGATAAATCAGCATCATATAATAGTAATATATTATTTAATTGGATTAACCATATATTACGTTGATATATGGTATATAAGTATATTTATGATTAATTAAACTGTCGATATTTGATTATATATTATTTAACAAAAAAATGAGAGTTAAATATCCTTTGAGAAAATTAATTAACATTTAAATATGTTTAAAAAAAATATTCAACATCTAGAATGCGTACATACTTATTCTTAAACAAATGAAAGAAAAACAATTAAAAAGCGTATAAAAACATGAACATCTAGCTCGCTTCAAGCACACACTCAACTCCTCATCAATGTTATGCATTCATACCTGCTTCATCATTTGCTCCCATGTAACATACATGATCATCGCAGGTGGAAACCACAATCACAAACAGAAGGGTAAGCTAATATAACAATGATTACAATAAAAAATAGTACTAATAACAAATAGATCACAACACATCATTCAGTAGTAGTCATGGAGACTTGCCCAACTCGTGGTAGTCATGGGGACCTACCCAACTTGTAGTAGTCATGGAGACCTACCCAACCGATAACACACACCTCATACTCAGAACGTTGCCTTCTTAGGCAGGGACAAACAAAAGACTCAAAAATTGAAAGGAGAAAGTCATTTATAAAACTACATTAAACAAAGCTTCTATTACTGTAGTGCTATGTCTAGAAAGCATTCAAATCTTCCAAAGAACAATTTCTAATATTGCAAACAAGCTAAAACATGTTCAATTAGGTCAGACACATCAGAATTAGTCAAACCATACTCTAAAAATAAAAATAAAAAAGCCTTCTAGGATAGTGTATTACTCATTACTCTCAAGTGTTTAAGGTGACAAATAATCTCTCAACACATCTAGAAAATTAGTATTACAATGAATTTAGGAAGATTCTAGTCTCCACTACCTATCAATCACAACAAACATGATCACCAAGGCTTTTATTTAGGCTTGTAATGAGGTTGGGGTAAGGGTAGGAGATAAAAAGGATGCAGGGTTAACATGGACATGTGAAACAACCATGGGAATCTTAAACTCAAGTGTGAGTTCAACCTATATATCACAAGACGCCTTCACTTTTCTTTATCTATTCTTACTTCTTATACTATTTTCTTTCCTTCCAACTATTTTTCGTTCATTGTCACAAATATTATTTTTTAGCTTTTTCTATTTTTATCTCTTTTATTTTTTTTAAGGTTCTCAACTTTTTTTTAAAACTTGATTTTCATTTTTTCTTCTGATCACACTATTTTTGGCTCACTTTCCCCCACACTTGAGTTTAACAGAAAATTCCACTAAATCAGTTAAAATTTAAATTCTTTCTCTATTGCCTTGAGTATTCAACACCAATTTCTTTGGCTCAGCAACACCATTAATTTCTCCATAATACATTGAAATACATCAAAATAACATTAATACTCATTTCCTTTCTTCTTCATACTTCATTCTGTAATATTAAGCTAGAGAAGGTTGAATCAATGGATAAAATGAACAATTCATGTATAAAAAGTGTCAAAATCATAATAAAAGTTAAGTAGCCTAGACGCTTATCACTCATAATACCTAACAATATATAATATCTTTTTAATTAGATAACCAATAAACTTTTTTACTTTTTACTTAAAAAATCTATTTAACCTCATTTATTTATTTTTCTTATAATTTTCTAGTGTCTTTTTGACGCAAAAACCTAACCACGGAACCAATCATAAGAAGCATGGCCAAGCATATTCAATAAGAGCAAGAGTCATTTATGCAAGGTCAAGCAAAGTTCTTATTTTATTGGGCCATCATGGAGCATCTGCAGTAGGTAAGAATAATTTGGGCCAAGTAGTGTAGGATTTCTTTTTTGTGCCTTGTATCATGGACCAAGTAGTAGAGGGCTTTTGGTCAACAAAAGTCAACACTTATAGTTGACCCAAGATTTGCGCCAAGAATGTTTGGACCATTGGGTGGTCAAGTTTTTACCTAGCTTGGTGGACAAGGTAAGGGATGTCCCATATTAAAAGTAATGGTCATGTGGCATGCTCCTAATGGAGAGGATTTTCTATAGGTAGTGGCCATGTGTCATATTCCTAATGGATAAGCTTTTTCCAAAGTAGTGGCCAAGTGTCACTCTAGAAGTGGAGAGGATTCCTACAAGTTAGTGGCCACATGTCATTTTCATGAAGTTTAATTTAAGATTAAGCTCATTTAAGGTGTGAAAATAAATTTAATAAAATTATAAAAAATCATCAAATAAGGCTAAAATCAACAAGTTCCAAAAAATTATGTTCTACACCCCTTAAATTACATATACACGACCGAAACCTATTTCTACACCTCATAATCTACTAAATTTCACCTCCCCTATCACTCAAAAAACGTTCCCCATCATAAGCGGCCACATGACAATATTCAACTTTTAAATCTATCCAACCATATTTTGCTGATCCTAACACTAAATATATTTGTTGAACATCCTAACACAAAAAAAGAAGAGGAAGATTTAACTTGTTGATTGTCTAATGAGGGGCTGCCATGTCACAACTCCCTCCTTCTCTCAAATATGCCCTCTTCTTCCTCCATGGTTGCTAGGTTTTGCAATGCAGATCTGATGAAGCTGTTTCGACGAGGCTACAGTGGAAGTTGCACGTTTTGTTGCTCTGTTCATTTGTTTGGGTTTCCTTTTTCGAAGAGTTGTAGTGGAGCTTGCACATTTTACTGTTGTGTGGCTAAATGGTAGCGTAATGGAGGTTTGTTGCAAACTAGTTTGACGATGTTCTGCGGTGGTAGTTCTAACGTGGACGACGATGAAGGTCTAGGAGTGGTGGAACTCCGTTGAACATCGTGGCTATCTACGGTTGTTGGTAGCGTGAGCATGGAGGTTCAGTGAGGAGCATGGTGCTGTAACTATTGGTGTATGACAGCCCCATGACGACGAGTGAAGTTCTGATGAGGCTACCGGGGTAGTGCAAGTGAAATTTTGGTGGTTGGTTTTGCATGTGAACAATGGTGGTCACGTTTACCTTGTGGGGAAGATGGTAACGTGGCATGTTTTGATTGGCCACACTTTTAGTGTTAGGATCATGGCCACATAGTAATATATGATTGGATAGATTTGAAAGTTGAATATTACCACATAGCATCTTATGATTGAGGCTATTTTTTGAGTGGTGGGAGGAGTGAAAGTTAGCAGATTATGAGGTTTATAAATAGGTTTTGGTGCTTTGTTTGGAAATGGTGGATTTTTTATGTAATTTAGAGGGTGTGGAGCATTATTTTATGAAACTTGCTGATTTTAGTCTAATTTGAAGGTGATTTATAATTTTAATCAATTTATTTTTACAACTTAAATGAGTTTAATCTTAACTTCAACTATTGGAACAAATATTAGAATATCCAAAAGTAATTTATGCATCTCAAAAGTACTTTTTGAAACTCTTTTATCTCACAAGCTCAATAAACCTATTTATCACAAATTCTAATTAAATAATTTTTTTAAATACAAAAATCATTTAATAATTCACAATTAGAGACTAAATGAGGGCATAAATTTGCACTCATCACATCTTCATTGTAACACCCCAATTTTGGGACGCCACGGAACGTTAAAAAATTTTTGCGTTTTGCGAAAAAAGAAATAAACATTGAAAATATACTAATTAAAAACTTTTAATTTAAAAGTAAATAGGTAATCCAAATGTTAATTTGAAATAATAATAATATTAAATAAACAAAGTTCCAACAAAATACTAGAAATTAAAAGAAAATTTCATGAAAACATTATAGTCACATTTCATCCTTGGTCTGAACACAAACCCCAAATCCAAACAATCATACTAAACCAAACATAGCATCACATTCATCTAAAATCTTTATTAAATTTCACCAAGAATTTTCAAGAAAATCCAAATACTCTCAATATTCAACCCATGAGAATTTCATATTGTCAACAAAATATACACCATCACATCATGCTTAAAAATTAAAGTCTCATAACCAAACCAAATTCATATATCTCTCGTGTATGTAATACACACCAAATATTTAATAAAATGCATAGGAAAGAAAATAAATAAATTACAACTCAACCAACACCCAAACCTTTTAAAGAGACAAACAAGGATATAACTTATCATGTATCCAAGTTTCAACCCGTTGCCCTTCCCAAATTCCTTTACGCATAAATAATAACTAAAAGAAAACCAAGAGAAAACTAATGATTTTTCACTCTTTATTCATGTGAAGTCTAAGCAACGCAAAAAGAGAACCCTATGCCACGGTCTGCACCAAAAATGAACACAATTTCATCAAAAGAAGTATGATTGGTTTAGAGAAAATGAGATAAAACAATCCCCGTGGCCTCCACCACCTTGTGTATTCACGAGTGGCCTTGATAGAAAGAGAAAAAAACAAGAGAAAGATTTTTAAAAGAAGTAGAATAATGCCCCTCATTCAACACTTCACCTGCAGACCACACTTACGTGAAAAGTACAAGGAAGAAAGACAAAAGAAAGAATTTTAAGAGAAGAGAGAGAAAAAATAATTATGTGAGCCCTGCACCCTCTGCAAAGTGAAGAAACACAAAATCAAACCATGCAATTCCAACGACGAAGCAAAAATATACTACCCGAAAGGAAACCCTATTTCCGTGAAATATTCTGCACCCTATTTACTATAAAGAGGTAAGCCAAACACAAACGCAACTTTACGCCAGCCAGCCAGATTCGAACCCTGCACCTACTCTTCTATTCATGGAACTATCACCACTAGACTATATGCCACCACATAACATTATATACATTATAAGATTTAAAGCCCTTAAACTCAACTAACCTTAATTCCTTAAATCACTTAAATAATTATTATAAACACCACAATAACTTAAATCACTCAAATAATAATTATTTTCTATTTCATAATTTAATAACCTAATTAAATTAAATAAATCAACAATATTAATCTAGCCATTAATTTTCTTTCTATGTGTTTTCCTTTAATCTAATTTTTTCCGGGTCTTACATTCATCCCACAACACCACTAAACCGAGAGTTCTAATTTTTTATTTTCTTTGAACTAATCAATTTTTACCTTAAGTTTCCATATATGTGTTGTTTGTGTTTTTATATTTTTTATTCTTTCTTCATTTATCGAAAGGTCATATATGTTTGTTGGGTCATTTTGATGTTAAGAGTCATGTTTAGTCCATTATATGTCATGTCTTCATAGTTTAAATTTTGGAAAAATTACAAAAATATATACTCAACTTGGTTTTCAATACTGCACAATATACATCCATTTGACTGTTTTTACTTTGCATATTTGAGTACATACTTGTCATTAGTTAATTGGCAAGTTCTTAAAGATAATGTTCTCTTATGTTTTGTTGAGTTTCATGCTCTATCTTTTATTCTAGTAGGATTCTTTCCATTTTTTGTGCTTCTTGATATTTTTGAACTTTGAAAGAAATATATAAACTATTTTTTGTGAGTAGTGGTCTCTTTTTGTTTTTAAAAAGTGGAAAAGAGTTGTCAAAAGATTCAAAGAAAAAGGGTACAAAAGAAGTACCAAAAGAGCCAAGAAAAACGTTGAAAATCATGTGTTTATGACCACTACCACTAGCTTGTTTGATGTGAAATTTTTTCTGCATTTTGCTCACTGTTTTGTGATAAATATTGCACTGTCCAACAAATATACGTTTTGACTATGATGATAAAAGAATTTCTCAAGTGTACCATTAACACATTGCTTGTGTAGACAACAAGCACCCTTTTTCTACTCCAATTATTTTTGGTTTTGTGCATCCATTCTAGTGCCTTTCTTTAGGTATTTCTTTCAAGTGCTTAACCTTTGTTCTTAGATGATGAATGCGAAGACAAAAATCTTTAGTGGAAACCTTCCAATCGTCGAATTGTTCGTGGAAAACTCTCGTTCAACCTTCAAGCTTCAATCCTTCGATGTGAATCGAAGAAAAACAACGGTGAAAGACTTGTGACTCTCTCGGTTCGCTCTTGTTCAAAATTTGGAATCTCACAAAACTCACTCAATTGGAACCCTAAGGAGGTTAATACCTCTCTAGAAGGTAAGCTAAGACGAAAGGGGGAAATAATCACTCTCATTCATCAAAGCTAGTTCATTATAAAGATCGAACTGCCTTTTATAAGGAAGAAGGTAGCCGTGGAAACAGAGGAAGAGAAAGTCATCTAACAAAGGATCCTAACGACAAGGTGAAATCCTGGGGTTAGGAATGCAAATAGAACCTCACGGCAAGAAGTTCTTGGCAAGGAGGGTGAACCCTAACAGATCCGTTTGAAACACGTGAGGGAAACACAAACAGAGAAAAGGAATCAAGAAATAAGGAACCCTAGCTGATAGTGCATTTAAGGAGAAATGGAAACTGGTGTAGGCGTAGCTGTATATTGGTGGTAGTGGGTTGATTTGAGATGAAGCCCAATAGCCACTCCATGCTCCAACATTTGGCCCAGTAGTGTGCCTTGCTTCATTCTGCACTTCATTATACGTGATGCATTGCAAATGGTAGGGTGAAGGAATGGGGATTCTCGGTCCAACACGTTGACAATTGATGTAGGCCTGGTCAACTCATGCACTTCCATATCAAGGTTATTGGGTTTGAAAATATTCCTTGCCCACGTAGGCAAACAACCATTAAAGATAGCAAAAAAATAATGGCCCATAAAGGTATAAGGCCCAAAAATAGTTATTTATTTAATTAAGACAAATGAAGAAAATGGGCTTTAGTCAATGGCCCAACTATAAGCCTTGGGGTGGTTTCATCATTAGCTTTATTTTCTAGCTTGTCTTTCCTTGTTGCTTATAGTTTTTTCCAAAATAAAACTCCTTTTGTGAAGTTTTGTTTCATTTAAGACCTTTTCTTGCTTTTTCTTTGTATTTCTTCTCGATTTTGGCTTGTTTTTGGTGTAGGAGTTCCTTTTGAGGTGAACTAACCCTTGAGTAACACCCTAAGGGGGTGTAGACATATTTTAACCTTGAAGCCTTGACAAGGAGACATGAAGAGGAGGAGTGAAATATCTTGGAGATAAGCAAGCTTCATTTGATTGTATTGCTTCCTTTTTTTTAGTTGTAAAATTGTTTTGTTTTACCATTATAACTCACAGACTTGTTAGGTGTCTTGGGAGAGTCTTTGGTGCTCAACCCTACCTCTTAACTTGAATCCTATACCAAATTGAAACATTTTTAGTTAGTAAAGTTTTAAAAGTTCTCAGTGCCTTCTAGTTTATTTGTTTTCTTATTCCTTATAGTTTATTGTGTGTACACTTGTGTATCAAACCTAATTCCATTTGAGAAATATGGTGCAAGAGGGCTTAAGGTAAACTTTGGCTAGGAAAGACTTGGTTATTAAGTGATCCTTTGTGATTCACCTCCCTTTCCTGGAAGTAAACTTGAGCTTCTTTTGCCTCTTTAAGTCTCTTAATAAATTTATTTTTGAAATACAAGTTTGTTTGTGCATTGCATATTTTTGAAAACCTAAGCATGTCTCAAGCTCCTTCCTTCCAAATTTAAAGTGATTCTAGTGATTTACAATCATACCTCATCTGAAACCTTACAAACTTCAATGGCTAAATGAATGAGGGGATTTGAATGTGAACCCATAAGTGAAGGTGAAGTTATCCATAGGGAATTATGAAGATAAAGCTCTTTCCAACATAGTCCCTATGAAAGCTTGTTATATTTTGTTAGGAAGACCATGACAATTTGACAAGAAAATTATACACAATGGTCTTACAAATGAAATCGCCATTCACCACAAGGATACAAAGTGTGTGCTTCATTCCTTAGAACCTTCTAAAGTGTTACAGGATCAAATACAAATGAGGAAAATGAGGGATGAAGAGAGAAAAGTAAAGAGAAAGCACAAAGATCCAAGGGAGCAAGCTCCCAACTCATGCATACAATATCAGAAGAGGGAAGGGGAGAGTAATACTCCTTCCAAGGTCACTCATAAGGATAAAAATTGTCTAAGAAAACTTTCAAGAAAAATCTCCTTTGTGAGCAACCTTCGTACCTTCTCCTTTGAAAAGGAGCACTTACATACACGACTTCCAATCTAGAACCCAAGTTTCTCTTTCTTTGAATGAAATTTTGAAAGAAGATGATGATGTATTTCCCCAAGAAGGCCATTAGGGACTTCCTCCAATTAGGGGAATAGAACATCAAATTGATTTTGTTCTTGGGGCAAGCTTACTAAATCGGCCCACAAATAGAACAAACCCCAAAGAAACCAAAGAGACTGAGATTCATGTTCAAGATTTGCTAGACAAAGGTTAGGTGCAAAAGAGTCTAAGTTTGTGTGTCGTGCACGTGTTGTTGGTACTCAAGAAAGAAGTCCAATGAAGAATGTGTTGTGATTATAGGGTTGATGACATGTTAGATGACTTGCATGGGTCCACCATGTTCTCCAAAATAGATCTTAAAAATGGATATCACCAAACCAGAATAAAAGAAGGTGGTGAGTGGAAAATTGCATTTAAGACTAAGTTTGGATTATATGAGTGGTTAGTGATGCATTTTGGGTTAACTAATTCACCTACCACCTTCATGAGATTAATGAATCATGTCCTTTGAGATTGCAATGGAAAATTTGTGGTATTGTACTTTGATGACATCCTAGTGTATAGAAAAAGCCTTCATGAGCATCTACGACAGTTGAAAGTTGTTCTCTCTACTCTACTCTAAGAGACAACCATCTTTATGCAAACAAAGAGAAGTGCATATTTTGTGAAGATAGTGTGGTCTTTATAGGCTTCATAGTCAATAAGCATGGTGTACATGTTGATCCCACCAAATTCCAAGTCATTCAAGAGTGGCCAACTCCCTGTAGGAGAAGTTAAGAGTTTTCATGGTCTAGCATCCTTCTATAGGAGATTTGTCTCCAACTTCTCAAGTATAGTTTCACCTCTTAATCCCTAACTTCTCAAGTATAGCTTCACCTCTCAATGAGTTAGGGAAAAATCATGTGAAATTTGAGTCAGAAGAGAGACAAGAGTTAACTTTCAAGCAACTCAAGGAAAAGCTCACTAATGCACCCATTTTAAAAAATTTATGCTCTTTTGAATTTTTTAATTTGAACGCATAGGTTTGTTTGACATTCAACATATGTCTCAACATTAAGTCTGTTTCACTTTCAACTCATGACTACCAACTAAAACATACCTTTAAGTCTATTTGACTTTCAACTCATGTCTCAACATTAAGATTTATACCTACCATTTCTTTCAACAAATCAAATTGTTGTACTAGTAATTTTAAGTCGTTAGTAATGTCCTCAACTTAGTCTAATGCATTTGAAATACAGGATGATTAACTCGACAGCAATGCAATGATGGAATTATTCTTACCTTATTCATTCAAACAATCAAAAAACAAGATATTTACAAATGATTATCATTAACATTGTAATTTCCACACCCATAAAGTTTTCTTCCCAAATTCTTAAAATATTTGCTCATTGTACTTTGCATAGAAGCCACAATAGCATATAATTTTTGTTATTGAAATAAGGTATTAAAAAAGATACCCCTTTTGTATTGGAACAGAGTGAGCCTTGCGGTAGAAACCTGAAGTTATGAATCACTTACAATGCTTTAGTTGTAGATTTATTTGTTTGATGTGGGGGTTAGGCTTGAATAGCAAGGGTCGCGTGGAGGTCGCAGTCGAACGTTACAAATTATCCTCCATAATCCATGGGATTTTTGGCCCATCATATAAGCCTCCTACATTTATAAATAAGGGCTCATTCTGCATTTGAAAAAAAAAAACACAACTTCACTACATCTTCTCTCCACCTCTACTCTCTTGTCTTATTATTTTATCTATCCTGGGTTAATTTTACTCTTTGATACTATTTCTTGCTAGTTCTGAAATCCTCGGGAAATTCGGAAAGTTTTTTGTTGTAACTTGGAGGCTTACGCAATACATCACAGATAAGTTCTTAAAGGTAGTAAATTTGCACGCCTTAGAAAGTCTACTTTGTTTAAGTTTACATTAGCTTATACAACAATTTCAAGGACTTATGGCTGACTTCAACAACAACCCAACTCCAAAGAATCAAAACATTATTTCCAAAACTTGAATTGTCTCTACAAAACTGTAACACCCCTTCAAGATGTTGCTAAAAAATTTTCTTAATTTAAAAAAAATTCAGTTGAAGATAAAAAAATTCATTTATCTCAACAAATAAATGTTCCACACTTCAAAATTTATTTAATATTTAAAATGTATAATAATATTAGGTAATAAAAATTATTCCAAATACATTCAATATAAAAAAATTCTTCCCAATGCAACCTCAAGTTCCTCTGTTGTGCATCCAGAATATCATATGCAACCTCATATGCTTTCGTATAACACAAGTCATACGATCATCATAGATGAAAACCACAATAAAAAACATGCAAAGGTAAGTTAACTTAACAAATAATTAACATAGGTTATAACAACAATAGAAATTTTCACATCACCCTCACCTAAGCCTTTTCATCAATTCATCCAATATCACACATTCAATCTCAACAATTGTTGTCTCATCTAGCCATAACAACCAACATGTAGTCTCACCTCAAGAGATTTAATCATCCACACAACCCTTACACATAGATTACCATCCAACCGAGCTCATCTCTAAAGCTAAACATACTTTTCCTACCTGCCCTACTCCTCCTCGAGTCTTACGGGCGAAGTTAAACATCGGTATAGTTATGTCGAGTCCATCACTCCCTGCTACTCTCCCAGACTCTATAGAGCCCCCTCAAGGTCAGCTGCTAAAGCCCCCTCAAGGTCAACTCCTAGAGCCCCCTCATCTCTTATCTTAGGGTCAGCTCCTAGAGCCCCCTCACCTCTTATCCTCAGGTCAACTCCCAGAACCCTCTCACCTCTTTTTGAAACACACATTTCTCACATAACATCACAACACATGCATGTATTCCGCATATATATATATATATATATATATATATATATATATATATATATATATATATATATATATATATATATATATATATAAACTCATCATTGTCATTTTCAAATTATCTGGATAGAATAGTACATCATCCATCATTCAAACATAGCAAGAAAATATATCTAAACTAATAACATGTTCTTTTCACACATTCACGCAACAAACCAAATCTTGTTAATCAAGCCTGTAAAACTCCTATGTCGCTTAGTAACTCCATTTGTCACACAAGAAAACTCAATTACAATCGTGCCTAACATGAAAAATAACGCTTAACTAGAAATGCCCTAATTGCACATAAATACAAAATGTGGTTATGAGAAAATATAAAAAGTGGAATTTGATACATTTTGTGTTGTTTTACAAGTAAAATGAAGGAAATCATGAAGTTGGTGTTAAGCCCCAAAAGTTGCAGCTCAAGCCAGAATGATGAACTGATATAAGTAAATTTTAAGCATGCGGTTGAGTAGCAAAATTTGGTGTTGAGCCACATTTTAAGAAACCTTCACTGCAAGGAACATGAAGCTCCAAATTTGAAGTTGGGCATCAATTGGAAACCTCCATGGCAGGGAAACCTCCATTGTTGATCTCCAAAAGATGGATGCCCAAGCTTGGGAAGGAACCCACTTAGGCAGGAAACCTCCTTGGCTAAACTTCAATCTTGGAAGCTAGAGCAGCACTTGAAAATCTATAAATATAGGGCATGACCATAGGATTATTATGTTGATTTTGTATACTATTCTAGAGAGAAACTCTTAGATTAGCTTAGTTCTTATAGTATAGTAGTATAAAGTTATGGAAGGAAGCTACTCCATTTTCATCTTGTATATATCATCATGAGCAGTTAATTCCTCTATAGGTTGGATTGAATGAAACTTCTAAACTCTCTTTGTATTTCACTTGATTATATATGTATTATGATTCTTGGTTTACGTGTTGGTTACTTAATTTGTATTTCACTCCATGGTGATTTGGTCAATCATCACACCTCATCAACACTAAATGTAGAGGAATCTGGTCTAGTGTTTAGATCCAATCAAGTCTCTTAATCATTAGCATATACCAGACATGCATATGCATGTTTATTTGGTTTAAATAGTCTTGTTCTCAAGGATTCCTCCACTTGGATGGGAGCATCCTACGTTTGACCCCTTAGATTCTAATTCACAGGAATGTGGTTAGATTTACACGTAAGCGTACTTCTAGGAACATTAAAACAAAGAATGCAATATATAGATAATTAAAGGCAGTGCAGTGAAGTTAAGAAACGAAGTTCAATCCCAACATCCCAATCAACATCACCTCTCTCATATTTATTTGTAAGGTTAAATATATTTTTGGTCTTCAACTTTTAGTCAAAATTGGAATTAGTCTCTAAAGTTTGAACAAATTTAATTTAAAAAATTAATCCTAAAAGATAAATAAGATAGTAAATAGAAAAAATTTTGGATTTTTGTCGAACATCGATGAAGTTGAAGAATGAAAAAAAAAATTGTTTACGTCTTTACATTTTTTTATCTCATAACCGAGTATATATTTAACTATTATAATTAAAAATTCCAATTTTATTTTTTAAAACATAAAATTATACTGTTTTAAATAATTAAAATACTCATGAGATTTTTAAAATTTAATTTCTTCTAAAAATTATATAGTTAAACACATTTTTATCTTAAAGTATTTTAGATTTTTTATAAAAATAAATTATATTTTTAGAACTATTATACTGTTAACTATTCACTTAATCTAATCTAACTATTTTATATGATTAAATCTAATTATCTACAAATATCATATAAAATTTTATATTATTTTAATTTTAGACTATGCCAAGATTTTTAGTCTTGAAAAAAAAAATTGAAGTTATTAAATCAAAATTCTAATTTATTTTCTTTTTCAAGTTAAATCACCTATAACTAATGTGAAATGATTGATTATGTTCTCTTTCCATGTTGCTCATATCATATTATAAAACCCATCACAATATTATCATGATTATATACTATTTTATTATTAAAACATACTCAAAATTCCAGATAAATAATTTTTATTGTCTTAAATATTTATTATTATTATTATTATTATTATTATTATTATATTATTATTATTATTATTTTACTATTTAAACTTATTCAGAATTCCATACCAACATTAAATCATTTATATTGTCTTAAATATTAAATATTTATTATTATATTATTATTAATATCATTATTATTATTATTATTATTATTATTATTATTATTATATATTTTGTATTATTATTATTATATATATAATATAATATGATAATAATAATAATAATAATATATATCCACATAAATTACTTAACTATTTACAACAACATTTGTTATTTTAGTTATCATGTAAAATTATACTGCCATCAATTTAAGTAAATATGCACCTGAATGTTAAAAGTATTATTAAAAGTACTTTATATTATAAATTTAAAATATTTTCTATTTTTTAAATTATAATTTATATTTAAATAACTATTTGCAACATGAAAATGCATTTCATTTACGCTCTCACATCATCTTAAAAAATATAAATTGATTATCTCTTATTTTTATCTAAAGGTTGAATCTTACCTCCACACGATATTTGTTACTGCCATGCAGTGCATTTATAACTGTATAAACAACAAATACACAGTATAAAATCCTCTTTTTATTTCTGCCCTAATTTAAAAAGGTTGTCTCAAATTAGTTGGGCCTAGGGCTGGTCCATAGGGTGTCCAAAGTCCCTAAGGCAGCCTAACCCTTCTCATTCTGCCACACTTTGCAAAGACAGTGCTCTTACCCTCTTTCCCTTCTAACAGAAGCTCTGCTAGGGTTTGGACATTTTGAATGGTTCCACTGTTTCCCAGCTCCCTAAATTTTTCTTGGAGTTGTTGTACTCACTACTGTGGTGTCAGAATCCTCTGCTAAACCCTTTCCAGGTAAGGGAAGCTAGGGTTTCAAGTTATTTCTATTTTATATGAATAATGTTTTGTGAAATATGAGAAGAGATTGGGGAAAACGTTAGTTTTTGGTATATTTCTGAGTTAGGGGTTCAAATATTCATGAAACTGTGATATTTGACGTTATTTCTTGTATTCTGGATGTGTCGCACAGTCGCTGGGCAAGTGCCTTTGGTCGCTGGGCGACTGTGTGTTTTTCTAATATGCGCAGTTTTAGTAAAATTGACTTTCCTGACTCATTAACCATTGGATTGAGCTCAAATTTTGACTTTTGTTCATAACATGCTATTTTATGGTTTGACCGGTTGGATCGTCGATTAGATGTCTGTAGCTTGAGAAATGTGTCACGCATTACTGCAATGATTTTGGTTTTGCGATAATAAATTTGCTTAGGAATTTTGGTGTAAGAATTATTGTTGTGGGTTGTGCTTGATTGTATGGAATTGCAGGTACTTAAATGTTGGAACTAATTTATTTGGGATGAATACTATTTTGTGATATATGTATGTCTTAATATGCATTTATAAAGTATGAGATGAATGAACTTGCATGAGTGATGTGATTCATGGATTGTGAATGATGAACTTGGATAAATCTTGGCATACAATTTCAATGAAATGGGTGGTTATATATGTTGTCATGAATTCGGTATGAACAATAATGTTACATTGATTGCATGGTATTGGTATGAGGTGAAGTTCTATATTCTCGAATTGGGAAGAATGGGATGGTATGAAATCAACATGGAATATGAATGAGGATGGGTTACAAAGGATGGCGTGAGGTGTTAAATGCATGATCAATATTATTTGTTTGTTTGGAATGTGATTGGTATGTTGTTAGTACGTAAATCCACGAGTCTCTAGGTGAGACTTCCTGGTGGTGCTTCAGTGGTCGGGACGTAATTCCATGGCCCCTGTTATTGGAGTCCATGGTGGTGCCCCATCTATATAATTTGGTAAGGATTCAAGGTAAGGTTGCATCCTAGCATTCTAAGGAGTCAGTTAGTCTCACTTAGAGTTGACTGACTCTCGTGGTGAGAGTAGTAGGAGGCCTGAAACTCATTAAGGGCTAACCTTGTGTGGGGGGATTGAAACATTGTAACACTTCTAACACTTAGCTCGGGGGTGAGCAACTCGAGGGTGAGCAGGGTAATCTACCACAAGTGCTAGCATCCGCTGAATCCGACCTGATTATATGTAATCCAGATGAGTCTAGTCTGAGTCTAGTGTATTGCTTGAGAAGTCATAACATGATTGGTTGATGAATACTTTTTTGGATTGTGTAATAGCATGTGATTGCTTGATAGACTATTTCTACTCTAACTTACCCTGTTTGTTTGGTTGTCTTGTATGTGGTTCTTCTGATGAAGGATTATGTTGTTTCTTTTTAAGATTATTAAATATGGTGTGAGTTGATTAAGAAAGCTAAGTGAAATTCCCATTGGACATTAAGATAGCAAGCTATCTAGATGTGAAAGTTCCTTTCACAAAGCTCAAGAGAAGAAGATGATGAATTGATTCAAAACGAAAAGGAAATGGGAAGCACATAAACCATAGAAAACCAAGAACAATTAAAGGAAGAAGAAAACATAAAATGGAAAGGAAAGAAATGGTAAAAAATGTGAGAAGCATGCCACTACAAGGCTAGGCTAGAAGCCATGGCAACCTTGAAGATGAGTGGATGCGTGCCGCCACTTGTTATGCAAGATAAGGCTTAAAAGTATTCACTCCCAAGGGAGGAAACTCTCACAAATGGTTGAGACACAAGAGTGTTTTTACTTCAAAATGTTCAACCCTTTTACATGTCTAGGAGCACCCCTTATATAGAAGAGTTTAGGGGCCTCTAAGCAAATAAAAGATACCTAAGGATGTCTCTACAAAAACCTAACCCTAGCTTCTAGAAACTAGGTTAAATAAGGTTACAAAAATGAGAGACAAAAGAGCTAACTATGGTGTGTGCAAGGCTAATTTCGTTCTAGCACAAAAGGAGACCAAGAATGTGTCTCATATGTCTCTAAAAAGTGGTCATAGTGTGCTAAAAATAAAGGAGACCAAAGGTACATAGGTACACTTGCTTTATGTCTTTTTCTTTTTACTTTATGCATTTGCTTTACTCTCTCTTCCACATCATTTATGCTCCCCAATCACCATGCGCCACCTAGCATTGTTTTCTTACTCCTAATTAACCTACAAAACAAATAAACATAGATTAGCATGTTGGCTTAAGTCAAGTCAACTATAGTCAACAAGTCAAACCTAGTCAAAGGTCAACAAGTCAACTAAAGTTGATTCAACTAAGTCAACTTAGGGAATCAAAAATAACAAACACAAATAAAAGGGATCAAGGATTAGTAAACTTCCTTTCTAAACATGCTTAGTTTTCTTAAGCATGTGCCTCCATCCTTGGTTGGGGCCAATCCTTCATCATCTTCTCCTTTTGCGATGATCATCAATTGATTGATGTGAGCAGATGTGAGAACTCCCCGTGGTCAACAGAAAAATGATGATTTCGCTGTATAATCTATTTGGATTAGATCTCGCTACTAAAATTTGCTTTATTTATGAATGTATCTATAATATATGAACTTTTTTTTAATTTTACTTTTTATTTACTATTTTTAAAATTTATAAATAATTAAAAAATACGTAAACACATACTTATTAGCACACTTAAAATAATAATTTTGCAGATTTAGTTTTAAAATAAAAGAATAAATGGAAATTACTACAAATCTTAAATGACACCAATTAGTGATCATAACCTGCCCCGCGCATCCCAAACTATATTTATATGCTGAAACAATAAAGTACAATAGGATTAAATATATTTTTTATCATTCAACATTTAGTAAAAATTAAAATTAGTATCTTTTAAAATTTTTGAACTAATTTAATTCCTTATCTTTATAAATCTATAAATTTAATCTTTTAAACCAACTTTTTATAAGTTTATTTAATGTTTCAATTGTATTTTTCAACTAACATTAAAACAAACATGTTTTAATAAGTGAAAACAAATTAAAATACTATAATAAAATGTATTTGAAACGTCAAATAAATTTAATAAAATTTAGTTAAAAGGACTAAATTCACGTATTTACAAAGTTGAGAAACATAATTGGTTCAAAATTTTCAAGAGGAACTAATTTCAATTTTCTCTAAAAGTTGAAAGAGCAAAAACATATTTAACCCAATACTGTATATTATTATGTATATTATTATGTGATGTATATTTCATGTCAAACCAAATATAAATTATATTCAGTATTCAAAAATTGATATTCATAGTTATGAAAAACATTCATCATATTTTTAATCAAAACAAAACATAAATTATCAGAGTTTGATGCATTCAAGAAAATTATAAAACCTCAATCAAATAAAAGAAAGGATAATTATAGTTACATCCTCCATTTTCAGAGTACACGCAATTGCCCTATATACCAGACTGCCCTATTCCAGATTTTTTTCTCATTGTCCAAAATGCAGCAAAATAGCGATTCTGCAAAGAAAATTATAACTAATTAAGATCAAATTAATGATTAACATATTTTTATAGAATCAAAACTTAATATATATATATATATATATATATATATATATATATATAATTTTTTTTCTCAAGATCATTCACATCAGAAACTGTCTCTGCACACATAAACATCGAACTCACATGTTAAAAGTTATTCCCAACTCAGATTTAGGCAGTTTGAAATTTTTGGAACTAAAGTTATGACATGTTAGGAATTTAAGAACATAGATGCGAAAGAAGATGAGAATTTGTGCAGAGTTAGAAGCTTACTTGCATCATTGATCTAGGATTTGTGGTGTAAGTTGTCTCAATTGTGCTTTCTTTCTACAAACCAACACAACAGGTAATGCAAATATGACTTAGATAATCCAAACCTTGCATAACTAGAGGGTATTATCCAACGAAAAACACTTACCTCAAATTCAAGTCCATAACTTACTGCGACTCTCTTAACATCTTCCAAACTCAATTCAATGGACATCTCCTACAGACAAGTTTCAGAATAGAAATTACGCAACAAGCATAAAATGCTATATTACTACTACTAATATAATAAGTCAAAAGAAAAGGAATTATACATCCTCCTGTCCGTACACATCAGCAAAGTGATATAGTAGAGGTCCCAAGTTTATCCAAACCTGTTATGATATGATATCAATATCATCTGAATATGAAGAACAAAGGTGAAATAAATGACAATAGATAAATCATTATCTATTTGGTGATTTTGATTCAGGAACTCACTCCCCCATCTTTCAAAAGTTTTGAAATTATTTCAATGTACTCAATAATGTTATGAGCTGTATCAATAAAGAAACACGTCACAACTGCATCCCATGCACCTGCATTGGTCATGTTAAGTTCAGTTAGAAATTATTATACTGGGCATAACATGTTATACACCACATTATTTAAATATATATGGTTAAGTAAGAACTATAATGTTGAGCTCAGTTTGTGCAAGATCAATTAACTTTTTTAATACTATCTACAGACAGCAACAAGTTATCCTCTGCTCAAATCCTAACTGAAACAGCACCAAGTTTAAAGTATATAGACTACTAATAAGTGACCATATCAAATAACATTTATTTTTACTAAAAGCTCAAAATATATATTAGATCTCATCATCTCAGATTCACTCCATTATTCAAAGTCTGTATTGTTCATTTGTTCCATAATCCAAAGCATAGGTAGACACATATGAATTTAACCAGAACACCCATAATATTTTCATGTTTGCTCTCTTAGAGCTGCTGACAAACTATTGATAATTAAAAACTATAAATATAAAAGACTGTTGGTAATTTCTCCTACCAACTTGGCTTGAATCACTGTAGACTTCAACAAAGTCACCTCCACACATGGAAAAGCCTTCAGTAATTCCTGCACTGCTACGATTCAAGAATATTATGATTATAAGATGTGATATACCATACCAGAAGATATATTGATGTTTTAATATTTCTACAATACATTCGCATATTATACCATATATTACTTTTTGAGTCTAAAAGAAGATTATCACTTTTAACCAACAGAAAATTGCAATGTTATATTCTAATTATCCCAAAAGATTGAGATGCTAGGTGAAATAGAACAAATGAATCTGTTGAATATAGAGAAAATAGGGTTTGAGATTAATCTTCCTTGTGTATAAATCACATGCAATACTAATAAGTTATGATACCACATCATGAAAAAACTATCCCTTTAAGTTATTCGACGAAGACACATGAATCATTTTATATTACTGTTACCTGGCTGGATGAATATCTGGTATTGAAACAGGACGAAGTTGATCACTGTCTGATAATGAATTGCAATTGCTGTGAATCCAAGGACAAATTGTCCACTCACCAGCAGTTTGGGATCTTAATGTTTCATGCAGAAAAATTGATTTGAGGACAAAAAGAGAAAAGATCCGAACATTAGAGAACAGCAATCATCACAAATAAGCAAATACTCCGACATTAACAAGATCAACATGAAATAGATAATTCTGGTTCATACTGGTTAAGAATAAAACTCGAGCATATCATCATGTAGTATGAAAATTCATTTCCCTGACTGATAAATCCTGCATTAAAATATGATGATTAGTTATAGTATAAGTATACTAATCATAATTCCCATGTAAACCTGGTAATACATACGCACCTAAACATGAAATCTCAAGGGCCAGCCGACCAAGCCCAGCACCAGGAACTAAACATGCAGGTGGACTGTTTAAGAAATTCTTATTAGTGAAAAACAAATTGTGCCAAAAAACTGCAACTCAAGAAATTTCTACCAGTATCAAAATGTTATGTTTTACCTCTCCTTACTGCGATTAGGAAATAGCATATTAAGCTCTTCAAGAATAGGGTTGTAGCACTGATCACGTTCCTTTTTACCCTTTTAATATAATGGATAATGAATCAAGTTTTTCATGATAACCAAAATAAAAAATAAATTAAAAAAAAAAAAGCAATAAATCAACATGCAGTACCTCTGCTGCCCAGTCCCTAACTATATTCCTTATAATACATCGTACCTGAGGTAAAACAGTAAAAAAATAAATAAATATAAGCAACAAAACCATAAAAAAGCCTAACTTTCACAGAATTCCCTCAATGAAGGAAAATTGAAAAATACATAGAATAAACTACATAAGATTAAGTTAAACAGCATTAATGATTTATGAATTATTACAGCAAGTGACACAAGTTCATTTTCTTTCTCAACCTGTCTGTTTCTTAGGCTTTGCTAACTTCCCAGATCTGGATTCATTTCAGGCAACGCTACAGATTCATTCCACAAAATGACCTAAATTTCATCTAACTCCAATACCATAAATTCCCTGGTGTTGTCCAGCCACCATCTATTATGTTCCATTGAATCATCCAAAAAAAAATGTTATAAATAGTATTTTATTAGTTGGTTGGTGTTATTGTTAGATATTGTTTGATATTATTAAGATATTGTTAGATATTGATAACCACAATATCAAACAATATCTTCTATTTAATCCTTTTATTTTCAATTACTCCTTTTACTTGTACCTCTCTCTATTATAAATAGATTACCCTATGTGTGGTTTATACACAAGGGAGATTAATCTCAATCCCTATTTTCTTTATTCTCAGCATGGTATCTAGAGCTTAAGGTTTTTCTTTTTTTCACTATCGCTGCCTCCACCTCTGTCACCACTGCCGCTGCTGCCACCGGAGCCGCCGGCGCCACTGTCGGTGCCACTGCCGTCGCCGCCGAGTCGTCGTCGCCAGTGTTATTTCCGACCGGCGACCATACAGTTTTGATCGTCCCTCGCGCCATTTGACGCCGCATCTCTTCCAGTTCCTCCATGGCGTCTTGCGCTGCCTCTTTCAGTTCTGAAATCTCTTCTGTTTCATCCGATATACTTGTTATGTTCAACAAATTTCTCAAATGGTATCAGGATCAACAGTTTTCTAGTTCCACTGCATCTGTTGCTCACACAGGTACATCTTTTGTTGGTCTGACTCAATCTTCTTCTCCTGGTCCTTGGGTTTTTGATTCAGGAGCCACTGATCATATTACTGATAACAAATCTTTGTTCTCTTCTTTATCCTCTACTACTCCTTTACCTTCTGTTACATTGGCTGATGGTTCTAGAGTCTCATCTCATGGTGTTGGCACTGTTAAACTTTTTCCTTCTTTAACCATTGATAATGTTCTTTATGTCCCTGGGTCTCCTTTTAACCTGTTTTCTATCAGTCACCTAACTCGTTCTCTTGATTGTGTTGTTTCTTTTACCAACAATTTTGTCTATTTACAGGACCGGAGTTCGAAACAGGTGATTGGCACAGGATATGAATCTCATGGTCTTTATCATCTCCGTCCCTCCACACACGTTGGTGCAATTATGGAGTCTCCCTCTCTTATTCATGCTCAGTTAGGTCATCCAAGCCTTGCCAAGTTACAACAACTTGTCCCTGCCTTGTCCAAGTTGTCTCGTTTGAATTGTGAGTCGTGTCAATTAGGCAAGCATACTCGTACTTCTTTTCCTCGTAGTGTCACACGTGATGCTTCGTCCCTTTTGACTTGGTTCACTCTGACATTTGGGGTCCTAGCCGCGTTAAGTCTACTTTAGGTTTTCAATACATTGTTACTTTCATTGATGATTATTCCAGATGCACTTGGTTATTTTTTTGATGAGTTCAAAGTCTGTTGATACACCCATGGATCTCAATACTAAACTTCTACCAAATCAGGGGAAGCCTATATCTGATCCTGAGCAGTATAGACGATTGGTTGGGAAATTGAATTATCTTACCGTTACTCGTCCTGACATTTCCTTTGTAGCAGTCAGTGTGGTAAGCCAATTTCTTAATTCTCCATGTGAAGATCATTGGAATGCAGTCATTCGCATCTTGAAGTATATTAAAAAATCTCCTGGAAAAGGATTGTTATATGGTTCTAATAACCATACAAGAGTTGTTTGCTATTCAGATGCTGATTGGGCAGGATCTCCTTATAGAAGATCTACATCTGGGTATTGTGTCTCCATTGGTGGTAACTTGATCTCGTGGAAAAGTAAGAAACAGAGTGTTGTAGCAAGATCCAGTGCTGAAGCAGAATATAGAACTATGGCCTCAGCTGCCTGTGAACTTGTTTGGCTCAAGCAATTGCTTCAAGAGTTACAATTTGGAGATGTTACTCAAATGACACTTGTGTGTGACAATCACGTTGCTCTTCATATTAGCTCTAATCCTGTCTTTCATGAGAGGACCAAACACATTGAGATTGATTGTCATTTCGTTCGGGAAAAGGTTATGTCTGGAGACATCAAGACCGAGTTTGTTAACTAAAGTGATCAGTTAGCAGATATTTTTACTAAGTCTTTACGGGGGCCTAGAATTGATTATATTTGTAACAAGCTTGGCACATACGATTTGTATGCTCCAGCTAGAGGGGGAGTGTTAGATATTGTTTGATATTATTAAGATATTGTTAGATATTGATAACCACAATATCAAACAATATCTTCTATTTAATCTTTTTATTTTCGGTTACTCTTTTATTTTCGGTTACCCTATGTGTGGTTTATACACAAGGAAGATTAATCTCAATCCCTATTTTCTTTATTCTCAACAGTTATCAATAAAATTATTTCTAATTTTCTTGTGTAGGTCAAAAACTCTACCCTATTAAAACCCAAACCTTTCCATTGTCCTAAATTGACAACAGAAAAGAATAATGGTTAGAATATAAATATACCTTATCTACATCAACTAAAGGAACATTCAATCGTAAAGGTGGCTCCAACCATTGTTGCTGAGAGGAGGTGACTGGCACCTGAAATAATGATAATGTTAAAAATGGCTATAGATCAGTATGGATGCGTACTAGAGTAACACTAATACTGCAAAACACAATCATTAGCATATATTGAAGGCTAATTCTATTAGAAAAAGAAAAGATGTAAAAATCAAAAGATTGCCATAAGGTTTGAACTTGACATAGAATCAATATACTAAAAGGATACTTAGAAAGATGTCTTTCTTTACAACTCAAATGCCCATCCAGAACAGTATCCAATGAGATTTGAAGGACATTTATTACTTTCTCTAGGTAACACATCACAATGCCATCAACTAAATTGTTATGAATACACTTTGATTTTTTGTGAGGATGTCTGAGAGAGAAAAAGGGAAGGAAGCAGGACAAAAGAGATGTGTCAACTAAAATAAATAATTGATATATTATAGGTGCTAAAGTGCAGGAAGATGTCACAAGCAGTAAAGTGAACTTTTGGGTTTATTCAATTACTCTTAAAACGTGTCGATACTTCTGATTGTTTTCAAGAATTATAACATTTACATAAATTAATCACAATGAATTTGCATAACTTATGACCAGCTTGGTGACTCTAAATATTAAAAAGTTTAGAATATTACAACAGACAAGGAATTACATTGCCATTGGAATCAGTAATAGAACTTCCACAGCAATATTCAGTAGTTTCTTTAGTATTTATCAAGCCCGGAGAGAGGCTCCCAGTATTTGACTGGTGACGACTCTCAATGTCCACCTCCTGTTGTTATCTACAGAGTCAAATTTCTAAATGAAAAAAAGAAAATAATGATTGAACCAATGAAACGTCATAATTCTTATGTACTGAATCAAAAAGGATAAGGGAGTCACAAATGCTACAGAAACCTCATTTGGAGGCGTCAATCCTTGTGGTCTGCATGTATGATTGCTATCTTCCTCACAACAATGTTGATCAGATACAGAACATGTTATTCTCAAAGGGGCTGACTCACATGAGCAAGCATTAATCCCATCAGAAACTAAATGATCTTTTATGGCAGATTCGGGATGTGGATCTTCACTAAATTCTATGTCCTGGCTCATGTCAAGTGGAGGTTCAAATACCTACAATGTTCATTTTAACAATATGAAATTTGTCCATAACACAAAATGAATTAGCCACCAACAGAGTAAATTCTGACCTGAAGCATGCCAAATATGAAATGGGAATTCATAGAGATACACCTGCACCAATGGGAAACACAACCAAAATCTTCTTAGACTACAAACTTCACATTCAATATCCAGTCATATCTGTTTCCATTACTGAATAAAATCTAATTATCCATTATTAACTACTGGAACATGCTATGACATCCATATGCATTCATTTCATATTCAGGTAATCATTTTATAGCTCAACGAAAGGATGAATTGAGAACAAAGAATATATTTCCAACTATCACCGAAGTTTGGATTGTGCTAGCTAAAATTCCAATTTTCCTCTGAACAAGAACATAATTTTATTCCAATTGAGCTCTTTATTAAGAGGATATTTAAATGGTAATAGTTTTTAAGAAAACTTACACATTTAACAAAAAAACGTACCACGGATATCAAAGCTTAACATGGTAAAAGAATCCTAATCTTTAGCAATGTATATTGGAAAAGATAAGCAGTTCTAAGAAGAAATAGAAAAATATCGTTAAGATACGGCCCCCCTTAAGAAAGTTTATGAGAGAAGAAATAAGAGAAACACAACTAGTTAATTTACTGATAGGTTCAGTGGTAAAGGGTATTCTAGGAGAAACAGAAAAGGAGGTAGTTATAACCTCCAGGGTTGTAACGGGTTAGAAAGGGCTATTATATATATATATATATATATACATACATATATATATATATATATACATACATACATATATATATATATATATGGTCAGGGGTAGTGTGTAATAGGTTAGGAGTTTTGTTAGAGGAAAAGGGGAGTTAGGAGAGTTGGGGTCCGGTCCTCTCGAAAGACCTGGAATATTGTACTGTGTAATTTTGTAGTTCCTACCACATTGGTAAGAACTGTTGTGTTCAAATAAAGCTATACAAAAATTGGTCTTGTATCTTCCGTGTTCTGGATAACCCTCACAATTGGTATCAAGAGCCTTTCTTGCCCTGGGGTATCTGTGTAAATGTGCATGGTTAACACCAGAATGGAGTCCTAATTCGAAAGCTTGGATTGCATGTTTCAAGAAGATAGAAGTGAGCGGTTAAAAGCAGAGAATGAATAACTCTCTTCAAAGAATGGAGAATTTGATAAGCAGTTTATCAGGCATGGTGGAAAAGATCACCTGCAACCCCACCTCGAGGTCTTCTAATCATAATTTTTCAGCACAAAAATCAGGGGAAGATCAAGATAGCAGGGTTTATGGCCCCTCAAAGTGGTGCAAGTTGGATATCCCAATATTTGCTGGAGAGGACAGTTTTTGTTGGACTAATACGCTGGATAGGTATTTCCGCCTGCAAGAAGTTTCTGGAAATGAAAGGATGCAAGCAGTATTGGTGGCTTTGCAAGGAAAAGAGTTAAATTGTTATCAATGGTGGGGATCTTGCAACCCATTTCCCACTTGGGAGTCTTTCAAGATGGTGTGGTCCAACGTTTTCAACCAGATATGTTAAGGAATTCTTTTGAAGTTTTGTCGGCATTAAAACAGACTGGGAATGTTGAAGATTATGTGGTCCATTTTGAACAATATGCAGGTTTACTAAAAGGCATGGATCAAGTTATCTCATTGGGATTCTTAGATAACCAGAACAGAAGAGAGAAGAAGAGAACTGAACAAAATGATTTTATTGGGAATGAAAACGAACTTGTATCATGTACACTTAGAGTATTTATAAGTAAGCGGTTTTGTAACCACACCATTACAGCTGTCAACAGATATAAACATATTACAGTATAAAACATACAGCTGTACAAAATATAGTATTTTATTCTAATACTCTAATAGCCCCTTCAAACTTAAGTTGAAGATTTTTCAGCAGAAAAATGCTTCACATTAAGTTTGGTGCGAAGAACAGCAATGCGGGTAGATGATAGGGCCTTGGTGAACACATCAACCCACTGATCAAGAGCTGGAACATATGAGACAGTCAATTGTTGAGCCAAAATCTTCTCTCGGACAAAGAAAACATCAATCGCCAAGTGTTTAGTACGATTGTGAAAAACAGGATTGTGTGCTATAGCCACTGCACTCTGATTGTCACATAATAGTTGAGGTGTCTGAAAAGAAACTTTGAGTTCAGTAAGTTATCGAGTTATCCATGTGAGTTCAGCAGATGTTTGAGCCAAGCTTCTGAACTCAGCTTCAATAATGGATCGAGCAATAACTTGTTGCTTGCGAGACCACCATGAAATCAAATTTGGACCCAAAAATATAGCTATTCCAGATGTAGACCTTCTGTCATCCACATCCGAAGCCCAATCAGCATCACAGAATGTTGTTAAGGGAACTGGATGAGACAGCACAACAGGTTGAAAATGAAGACCATCAAACAGAGTGCCTTTAAGATACCTCAGGATACGCTTTACTACAACCCAATGAGAATCTAAAGGGATAGCCATGAATTGACACACTTTATTGACATCAAAGGCAATTTCTAGTCTAGTGAGAGTAGCATATTGGAGAGCTCCAACAATAGACCTATACAGAGTTGGGTCGGAGAATAAATCTGCACCTTGTTTAGACAATTTACATTTGGATACCATAGGAGAAGAGATGGGATGAGCTTCTGCCATGTTTATTTTATGAAGTAAATCACAAATATATTTGGTTTGAGTCATGAGAATAGAGTCATCCATTAAATGTTTGACCTCAAGACCAAGAAAGTAATCTAACTGACCAAGCTGTTTCAGAGAAAAGTTTGCCTGAAGTTTAGCAATGATAGTTTGAATCAGACTTAGAGAGCTGCCAGTGACAAGAATGCCATCAACATACACCAGAAGATAGATAACATTAGATTTATGCTAATAAATGAACAGAGATGTGTCACAAGAGCTAGAGACAAAACCCAATTGTTGGAGAGTATGTTGCAGCCGTGTAAACCATTGTCTTGGAGCTTGCTTTAGGCCATAAACAGCCTTATTCAGTTTGAAAACTAAGGATTTATCAGACGCCTCAAATCCTGGTGGTTGTTGCATGTAAACTGTTTCATCTAAGATCCCATTGAGAAAGGCATTATTAACATCAAGATGGAACAATTTCCACCTACGAGCAACTGTGAGAATAACACGTATAGTAACCAGTTTAATGATTGGAAAAAAGGTTTCATGAAAATCAAACCCATGAATTTGATGAAACCCTTTAGCAACAAGACGGGCTTTATATTTATTGATGGAGCCATCAGCATTTTCCTTTACTCTAAACACCCATTTACAGCCAATAATTTTTCTGCCAGGAGGGAGAGAAACCAGATCCCATGTTTTCTGTTTGAGTAAAGCTTCATACTCACACTACATTGTTGCTGTCCAATTAGCATCACTAAGAGCTTGTTTAACTGTCTTGGGCTCAGAATGAGAAAGCAACTGATGGGGATCGAGTAGTAAGCATTGGGCCGGAAGAAAGAATTGTCCAAGAAGCAGCCACAAAGCCCAAAGAGTGGATTGTTTACAAAATAAAAGGAAAAAAATGAGCTGGCAAAAGGAATTAGTTATAGAGAGAGAATAGAATCCCTTTTATTAAGGAGGTACGAGAGTAGAGGGGAGGAGGAGGAACGTGTTATGGTTGGACCGAGTAGTTGTTACGCTACTCTGTAAGGAGCAGTGCTCTGGGGTATTAGAAAGACGTATCCTTTCTAGTACATCTTCTTTTTTGCCGATTTCAGCGATAAATAAT
>Ga0214542_1003255_pt1 | contig 33346 bp, 29 predicted proteins | sample CNSS1metaG_FD_160096 | JGI IMG/M metagenome (GOLD analysis project Ga0214542, IMG submission 160096) | Root nodule microbial communities from cowpea collected in UCLA plant growth center, Los Angeles, California, USA - CNSS1 | ecosystem: Host-associated > Plants > Roots > Nodule | place: USA...
GTTAGTGAAAAGGACCAAATTGATCACAATTTGACGAAAATGAGGATCTAATTGAACATAAAACGAAAATAGGGACCAAATTGAATAAAATCAACAAAAATAGGGACCAAATGTATATTTAAGCCTAGAAAGAATGGATACTTTCACCAAGTATGCATTGTTTAGTGGTCATCTGTTAAAACAAAAGACGCACGATCTATCGATGAATCGTATTTGAAAGTTTACAACTTCATGAAAATTAAATCAGTTTCATAGACATTGAAGTAGATGGTAATGTATTCTTATATTTGGTGATTCGAACATGCATACCTTTCTGTAATGGGGAAGAAGTTCAAAAAATACTCACTGTAATGTCAAATGTTAAATATGATGATGAGAAACGATGATCATGAAACAGAGAAGATAAAAAGAGTGTTGGTGAAATAAATCTTGAATAAGAACATGCACACCTTTCTGCAATGTAGAAGATAAAACCTTGTTGCAGATGATGATCAAAGAAGAGGATGTAGAAACGGAGAAGATAAGAGCCATATGAGAGAAGTGAATGTCTTTTGAAATCTAAAAAGACGTGATGGTGAACAAAGAGTGTTCTGATTAAAATATGAAAGAGAGTATTTGAGAAATCTTAACATTGGAATCATGATTTTTTTGAGAAGTGAACACCATAATGAAAGAAAACCTTCACAATGATCAAAAACCGAAATTATTATTCATTAGTAGATAATTTCAAGGTTGTAATAGATGATGATTTGAGAAGAGAAGAGGATGCAGAAACGGAAAAGATCAGAGGCAGATGAGAGAAGTAAATGTCTTTTGAAATGTGAAAAGACGTAATGGTGAGCAAAAAGTGTTGCTGATTAAAATATGAAAGAGAGCAGTTGAGAAATCTTGACATTGCAATCATGATTTTCTTGAGAATTGAACACCATAATGAAAGAAAACTTGCACCGTGATCAAGAATCTGAATCAGTTCAATAATGAAAACGTGTGGAAGATGAAGCAGCAATTTAAATACGTAAAATACTGCTTTAATAATCATTATCTCGAGTAGTGCGAATATTAATGAGTTTGAATATTGATTGACACTGTAATATTATTTAAATTGATACATTAACAAATACTGGATTTTTATTTTATCATTTAAGTAAATCTTTATGTAATATTTATATAAAAATAATTAAATATTAAATGATTAGGTTAAATTAGAATGATCTAGGCCAGCGAATGTTCTCATAATTAATATTTAATTTTTACGTTAAACTCCTTTTAAAAAAATAATAAATAATATTTAATGTCTGGTCTTTTAAAAAAATAATAAATAATATTTAATGTCTGGTCTGTCGTTGTAATTTTGAATTTAGATGGAATGGTAATTAAATTGATTAATTCAAAATATAATTATCATTTATTTATAGTTATTTCTAAATTGTGATTTTCATATTTTTGATCAAAGAACTTCCAAATTAAAATAATTACGTTGAGATAACTATATAACGACAAAAGAAAAAACACATAACTTGATATATAAAGTTTAAATTACAAAATATACATAGATAAATATAATAATAACTGCATCAAATATTAAAGTTTGGTTTAAATTTAAAAACACATAACTACAAAATATATATAAGAAGTTCCAAAAAAAAAATTACATAGTAAATGTTCAACTTTTAAACCAAATTAAAGGATAATGAACTTTGATATGAATGCTTGGTTTTTCGCTTTCAACTTCAAAAAAGAGTTCACTGTGATCCTATGCAGATAGTTCATGAAGAGCACAAAAATTCTTCCAGCCAGCTCCTATCTTTACAGACCAGCGTCTTATGATCAATTTACATTCCACTTCGCCCCTTGGTTGTGTAAAACAACAGATGAAAGTCCATTGTTTTGAAAATAACTCACAAATTCTTTTTTCAAAGGGAATAGGATAAGTCATACTTGTTCGAAGCGTTCGTACTTACTGGACAGACTGCTTCATAATTAATGCAATCGCTTGGGAATAAAAAACTTAAAATGAAGTACGAATTAAAAAAAACGTAAAAATAAAAATTTAAAATATAACAAAATATTAATTATAAAATGATAATTCGTAAAATGATCATTAACTTTTAAGAAGATAATAAGAATAAATAAAATTCCACCTCTTGAATAAAAACATTTAAAACAACAAAAAAGAAAATCAAAGCTTTAACAAAAATAAATCTGGGTAAAGATAGAAGAATAAGATGAAAAACATTGAGAAAGATCAACTGTTTCCTTCAAAAAACTGAAATCTGGCAGTGACTAATGTTATATGCAGTTCATTCATCAAGAAAAAAATTAGAGAAAACACATAAAACAAAAAAAAAATAGCAGATGTGAAGATGTTAGAGAAACACATTGACATGAAGAATCAGAAAAAAGAAAAATACAAAGAGTTATGCAGAGAAAAAGACTGACGGTTTTTTGGTCTTCAAGACTCTTGAATAAAAACATTTAAACCACAAAAAAAAAGAGAATCAAAGCTTTAAAAAGAAGAAATCTGGGTAAAGATAGAAGAATAAGATAAAAATATGAAATCTCCGTAAATATAGAAGAATAAGATCAAAAACATTGAGCAAGATCAATTGTTTCCTTCGAAAACCTGAAATCTCGTCGTGACCAATGTTATACTCAGTTCATTCATCACCAAAAAATTCAAGAACACACATAAAAAAAAATAACAGATGCGAAGATGTTAGAGAAACACATTGAGATGAAGAATCGAAAAAAAGCAAAAATCCAAAGAGATCTGCAGAGAAAAAGACTGGCCATTTTTTGGTCTTTAAGACTCTTGCATGTTTTGGAACTCTTCATTTCAAGCTTGTAAGTTCTAAAAAATAGCATCAACGAAATCTAGGTTAAAATATAAGAAGAATATGAAGAGTCAGTTCAATCATCAACAAAAAATTCAAGAACACACATAAAACAAAAACAATAACAGATGCGAAGATGTTAGAGAAACACATTGAGATGAAGAATCGAAAAAAACAAAAATCCAAAGAGATCTGCAGAGAAAAAGACTAACCATTTTTTGGTCTTTAAGACTCTTCATTTCAAGCTTGTAAGTTCTAAAAAATAGCATCAACAAAATCTGGGTTAAAATATAAGAAGAATATGAACTTTTTTATTGAGAAAGTTGAACAAAAAATGAAATCTGGGTAATCACACGAAACCTGGCCGCGGCCAAAAGTTCTACTCAGTTCATTCATTCGAAAAAAATTCCAAAACAAAGAAAGGGTGAGAAAAATCGGATGACAAAGAAGAAGCTGAAACCTTACAACGAAACCTGGGTAAAAATAAAAGAAAACATCAAATGTTTAGTTCATTCACTTGAAATCTGGTCATGAACAATATTCTACTCCATTCATGCATCTGAAAAAAATTTCAAAAAAGATAAAAGGTTAGAAAAATAGGAAGATAGAGAAGAAGCTGAAACAATACAACAAAACATGCATAAAAAAAAGATCAAATGTTTCCTTCAGAAACCCGTAAAAAATGAAAGAATAGAAATAAAAAATAAAGCAAATAACAGATTTGAAGATGTTACAGAAACACATTGAGATCAAGAATAAAAAATAAGCAAAAATAGAAAGAGATCTGAAAATGAACATTATGTGGAGTCCATGGTGTTTCGATGGCCTGAGAAAGAGAGACAAAAATCAAAAGAATCTGAAAAGAAGATGAAGAGTTTGAACGGGTCATAGTGAGAAAGAGAGAGAAAAACTCTGAAGAAGATGAAGCGTTTGAAGGTGTGAAAGTGAGAATGAGAGACGAAAAGTCAGAAAGAGAGAGAAGAAGTTTAAGAGTCTACGATGAAAGAGGAGAAATATGCGGTGGGATACATGGAGAAAGTGGAAAGAGAGAGAATTGTATTTCTTTTTGACATGTTAGCTTTCTTTCTTTTTGTAGATAAAATTTTTTGAATTGAAGTGTGTGATATATATTATTTAATTGAAAAAGTTGCTATTTGTTAGTTCCCATTTGTATTAAGATATAGATGTATATTTGACTATGCAACATCCCGGTTGGACATTACTAATTTAAATAATTAGAATGGGAAAAAGTATGAAATCGCATTTATAATAATTCCTTTTCCCAAAACGCGAGAAAATTTACAACATTTATTACACCGCAATAAGTCAAAATCCATAAACTATGATTGCCGATTACAAACTCCGAGTCTGGTAAGATAAATGATTACAAAACGTTTAAAATCCATAAAACAAGAAAACATCATAAAGGTTTTTCCCCAAGTTAGCCCCTCTCCGAATCTATGCTTCACCAGCACCACTTGCAACATCATCTGCTCCCGTGTAACACATTACACGATTATCGCCAAACACAAGCAGATAGGGTGAGTTCAACAGAATAAAACAATATAATAAATAACCATACAATATTCCAATAGTTCTAATACTCCAAAGTCCCATCACATAGTATATTATTCTCTCATAACCAACCAGTTTCCTTTCCTACGCCTCCTAGGAAGAATAAGCAACAACCCTTACCTGTTCACTGAAACCCAGTAAGGGCATTACTTTCCTTAGGACTTACAAGTAACCACCCTTGCTTGCTCACCAAAACTCGGCAAGAGCACAACCCTTACCTGTTCACCAAAACCCAGTAAGAGCGTTGCTTTTCCTAAGACTCCCAAGCCATAATCCTTAATCATTAACTTCCAAATCTTCCTCTGGACGCCTCTTGATTCAACACCCTTTGAAGATTACATTGATCGATCCTTGCTGCCACGAGTGTCTACTTGCCCCTCCGACTACAGGCCACCACCTAATAGTCCACACTCGGGAATAAATTTGCCACATCCACGATCTGCGACACCAAGTGGAGTTCTCCAATACGAACCACAATCTGTATTTGTCCCAAGACTACCAAACTCGTCGGATAACACCGAGGAGGGCAATCTTTCGGAACCCATTTGTACGAGCCACGATCTCGCACACTCCACTAGACTTCCAAAACCACCAGGCTACAACCTCGAGTGGCTATGTGTTACCCCAATACAAGTTGCACTCGTAACTAGGCCCCCAATAAAGCAGCGCATCAAGACCTCCATCCAAAGTTGTGTAGAATCCCTCACGTAATCCATCACTACATCCAAAATTGCCTAGCACAACATCCATATCGCTAAGTTAACTAGCGTTCTAGACCACCTGGCAAAACACTTGGTGCTGCCGAGCGCCAACCCATTGGATTTTGGTCTAAGCCCAGTTCTACAACACACTGCCTGGCAGGACCACTTCCGTCGCCACGCGCCAACTTTCGAGTTTTACTCTAGAGTTCACTTTGTGACCTATCTCTTGGCGGTTTACACCGTTCCACCAGACGCCACACCAATAACTGGTAATTTACTGGTATTTGACACTCTACAATATTTGACACCAATACACAAGACACTCAGTTCACGCAAAACATGCATTCATGACAAGTAAATACACTTTCATATCATTAAGTTCAACTCAAATACACAATATCACATGGTCATACATCAAACACAACCATATTCTTGCTTTTATACATCTTGGAGAATCACAATAAATCCACATTAAACCATCAAAACAAAGTGTTATACCCAACACACAATCCTAGACAATCAAACAATATATAAACTAGTAAGAACACATAACCATTGCCCCAAAATATCGCACAACAATAAAATAGTAATAATGATAATAATAAAAAAAATAACAATAATGATGATAACAACAACAATAATAATAATAATAATAATAATAATAAAACGAAACATTGAAAATAATAATAATAATAATAATAATAATAATGAAAATAATAATAAAATAAAATGAAACAATAATAATAAAACAATAAAACTAATAACATAAAAAAATAATAATAATAATAATAATAATAATAAAATAAAGCAATAATAATAAATAATAATGATAATAAAATAAAATAATGATAATAATAACAATAATAATAAAATAAAATAATAATATTAATAAAGATAATTATAAAATAAAATAAAATGAAACGTGTAAGGCCCATTTTTCTGCCTTTAATGTTTAAAGGTCTGGCCTCATCTGTTGTGCCTAAGGCCAACCCATAAGGTACCCCAAGACCCCTTACAACCACTTGTTTCCCTTCATTTCTGCATTCACTTTGCAAAACAACCTCTTTTCCCACTCTTTTTTTTCTCCAACAGAGCTCTACTAGGGTTTGGTCCCCATTCTTCCTCCAAGCTTGGTGAACGTTTCCCTCCATTTCTCTAGTGTTCTTAGAGCTGTGGTGCCATTCTGCTAGTGCATAAACCCCCTCACAATAGCTTTTGTTTAGTTAAAGGAAGCTAGGGTTTTTGTGTTTTCTTCATATCTGCCTATTTTTAGCTTTGTTTCGTGTTTATGATGCTTGTGTGTTGTTGTGGTTGCCTGGAATGATGGTAAATATTGTTTGGTTTCGAATGCCTGGCTATTGCACGCGTGAACAGTGGTGAGAACTGGTATTCTCGCCTAGGCGAGATTAACAGAAGCTCACCCAGGTTTCTGCTCGAACTGTCGCTCAGGGGAGAAGCCTCCGTTTTGAGCGATGAGTTATCTCGCTCAGACGAGGAGGTCTCGCCTAAACGAGAAGGCTTGAGGTCTCGCCACTATTCCACTGCTTGAGCTCTCGCCTAGGCGAAAAAGGATCGCTTGAGCGGGAGAACCTCTCTCGCTTGAGCGAGGACTTCTAGCCTAAGTGAGACTAGGGCAGGTTTCGTGTTCTAGTTTTGATTTGTTCTCTAATGTGGTACTTGCCTGTCTGATAGGGTGTTTTTTATCGTAAACACATGAAGTATGATGCCATGTATGTTGTGTGAGATTAAATGACAATGAGATTTTGTTATGTTGAGTATGAAATGGAAAACATGAATTGTTGGTTGGTTTGTTGGATATTGGCATGAGATTGTTACGCTTGATAAATCTATGGTTGGTTGGTGAGACATGGATATGGTATGAGATTGACGTAATTCCATGAAACTCTTGGTGAGATTTCATGGCGGTGTTGGATGTGATGGACGTAATTCCATGAACCTCTTGGTGATATCTCATGGTGGTGTCGTATGTGATGGACGTAATTCCATGAATCTCTTGGTAAGATTTCATGGTTGTGTCGTAGTGTATATAATTAGGTAAGGATTCAAGTAAGGATTGCATCCTGAAACTCTAAAGAGTTAGTTAGTCTCATGTAAAGCGAACTGACTCAAGTGGTGAGAGTAGCAAGAGGCCCTAGTCTTCGGAAGGATAATGGCCTTAGATGTTTGAAGGCCAACCTTGTGCGTGGTAGGGTGAAACCCATTGGCAATGGCTCTGCAGAGCAGTAGAGGCCACCACAAGTGCAAGCATCCAGTGAATTCGACCGATTATATGTATCCAGATAAATTGAGTCTTAGAGTCTTAGTTGTTTGCTATCACATGCTTGGATGATTGATATGTTCTTGATTTTAAATTGCATGCTTAGTTGTATGATAAAACCTTTTTACTCTAGCTTACCCTTCTTGCTTGTGTCTGTCTTCTTGTGTGGTTTTCCTTTTTGCAATGATCACCAATTCCTTGGTGTGAGCAGATATGGGAACTCCTAGTGATCGCAGTGACGATGGGAATGCTGCATCTTAGTTGGTCATGAGTTGAAGTTGGGCTCAATGTTGAGCAGATGTTTGAAGGATCATTGTTATTTTTTAATTCCTTGCCTTTGAGCAAGCTTTTGAGCAACCGTTTTCCTTGTTGGTATATTTGGATGACTGTAAAATCCATTATAATTTAAATCTCGTGCTCTTTGGATGTTATAAATTATGCAATGTTTTATTTAATTAAATTTATCTATTAAATGGGACATTACAAAATGAAAATAAAAATAATAATATTAATAATAATAAAAATAAAAATAATAAAAATAAAAATAGTAATAATAAGAATAAGAATATAAATAATATAATAATAATAATAATATAAATAATAATTATAATAATAATAAAACGAAATTTTAAAAAATAAAAATAATAATAAAATAAGATGAAATGATAATAATAAAATAGTAATATTAATAAAATAAAATAATAATGATAAACTAAAGCAATAATAATAAAACAACAATAAAGATAATAAAATCATCAATAAAACAAAACAATGATAATAATAACAATAATAATCAAATAATAGTAAAATTAAATTAAATAATAATACTAACAAAAATATTTATAAAATAAAATAAAATGAAATCAATAATAGCAATCAAAATAATAATAATAATAATAAATAATAATAATAATATAAATAATAATAATAAAATCAAACTATAAAAAATAAAAATAATAATAAAATAAAATGAAAAATAATAATAAAATAGTAATAAAATAAATTAATAATAATAAAACAATAATAATGATAATAAAAGAATCATTAAAATAAAACAATGATAATAATAAAAATAATATTAAAATAATACTAATAGTAATATAATTACAATAGTAAATGATAATCATAAGTGTGTCGTATATAGAAGAAAAACACTAAACATCACGTTAAGACAGAAAGAAGTATCATAATAATCATAACAGTGATGAGTTCACAAAGACAACTCAATACTAGAGCTGTCAAAACGGGTAACCTGGCCCGACCTAGCTCGACCCACCACGGGTTGATGATTTAGTGACCCAACCCAACCCGGCTCACTTTCTAGCGAGCCAAAAAAAATTGAACCCGGCCTGGCCCACCACGGGTTAACGGGTTAAACGGGTTGGGTCACGGGTTCACTTAATTAAATAAAATACAATTTTTCTATTTTTTTCAGTCAAAACTAAATTATAATTCTAATTAAAATCTAAATAAACTTTAATAGAATCCAAATACAAACCAAAAAAAATATACAAATCATTTATGTGTTGGATAAAAAAACAACCTAACATGACCCAAATGTAAGGCCCAACTTAATAAAAAAAATAAAAAACACTTGTGTGATCTTTTTATCTGCGGGTTGATGAGCCAACCCAGCTCACCACGGGTTCAACCCGAATGAGCCGGGTTTTAGATGAGCCGTGTCAAAAATCAATCTGTATTGAAATTTGAAAAAAAATTCAACCCAACCCGACCCGAACTCGTGGTGAGCCGGGTTGGCTTGCGGGTTCCAACCCATTTTGACAGCTCTACTCAATACAATGGAAACCACAAGCACACACATACTTTCTCTAAAACCATATACAACAAACATCAACAAGTTAAACGATACAAGAATTTGGTTTAGGAGAAGACTTTCATGCATCAATATATATAATGCAATTGCATATAATATCATTAAAACAGGAAATTGCAACTCCCCTAACCTGAATTCTGGCTCCAAAAGTGCTCTTAGAATCCTTCCTTACACCATAATTGATCTCCACCCTTGGGCACTCCTTCCATCCTTCTAACACTCGCCTAAGTTATGGTTTTAGGGTTTTATAACTCCCTTTAAGTAGGCACACAAAATTGCCTTCCCAATAGCACCACTCTCCTCCCTCTCATCCATTATTAGCCTTATTAATTCTCACTTAATTACCCAAAATGAAAATAACAATTAACACCATTAACAGGTGAGTTCATTGCATTATAATAGATTATTCCATGCCTCTTTGGTTTCTCTGATGGTTACTAGGGTTTCTAGGTTTTCCCTAACATTGCAGAACCAAAAAAATAATAAAATACAAATAAGTCAAGGCTAAATTGTGCTAGCCAAGGTTCAAACCTGCCTTAACTCAATTACCAAACAATTGCACAACCATTCAACCAATTCATATTTCGTGATAATTCTTACACCTCTAGGATTATAGTATCACACACCATGGTCAAGCATATTATAAAAATAATAAAACAATTAAATTAATACGGTAATGACATACCCAAGGCTCAAACCTAAGTCCTCTCATAATAGTCAAGTACTCTTAACCACTTGAGCTACCATTGCTCCTTGTCTTCTCTTTCTATATTAATTAACTTAAGGATTTTCGCACTCGCATTTATTAAATAAATATTTATTTATTTATTTATTTTTCCCGTGTCTTACATACTACACTACTCTTTACGTATTACTGAATTCTATCAAGGTATAAAAACAACAATTATATTGCTTCATTCTACTACTTAACTTTGAACTTATCTCTAACGACCTTTTGTTGATTCATGGTCGATGTTAATTTGTTATAATGTTGAACTTGATCTTTGCCAAGATGGCCTTTGTTCGAGCCAGGGTCGATGCTAACCTTTACCATCCAAGGTCAGCCTTCGACCGAGTCGAGGTCGATGTCAATGTCAAGCTTTGTCTTTGCAAAGATGGCCTTTGCCTAAGCCAAGATCGATGCTAACCTTGATCATAGCCAAGGTCAGTCTCCAACTAAGCCAGGGTAGATGTTGAGCTTGGTTTTTGCTAAGGGGGGCTCTGGCCGACCTAGCCATCACCTCCAACGAACCTCACACCCTCCTAGACTTCTACCTTTCACCAATCCACACCATTGTCGCAAGAGCCTTCAAGCTTGCATCACTAATTCCATCATGAAAGGAGATGCATCAAGTGGTGTTAAGAGCCTCTCAAACCATAGATTCACCTACATCTCAGTTTGAGTGAGTTTCTTCGATCCTTTGGTTATTTCTGGTGTTTCCGTGTTGTTTCCATCTTCTTTTCTTGTTCTTTTTCACGTTTCCTTCAATTGAATTGATTATCATTAAGTCTACATGGATCTTAATGATTCAAATTGTAGTTCTTCTTGAATCATTAGTCTACAAGTGTTATAGGATTCCAAAATGTGTTTCTAGCATTATTTTTGCATTTTTCTACCATTCTCTTCATTTTAATCATTGAATTTCTTGTTTGTTCTTGGATTCATTTTCAGTTTGATCATCTCTCCATGCAATACAAAAAATTTATTTTTTATTAGCGGTGTAATTTTAGCATTTATATTAAACTGCTAAAAAATAAGAATGTTTTTGTCAATTATTTTACCCGTCACAAATTTTACATTAGTTAAATTTTTTTATTTTAGTTATTAGGTGTGAGGTTACTCAAGTGACTTTGCCTCTGGAATGTATTTCAAATAGGTTTGGGAATTTTGACGAGGGAATGAGATTTCTTATTGCTCAATATTGCAAACAATGATTTCTTATCAAACCAAAATTCAAATTGGCTGTAGAGTACTTATTGCACAACAATTTAGTGGTTTTTAATTTTTTTCATATTTTCCTCTTTTGTCATTTTTCGTTCTTCTTTTCTTCTGATCTTTGTTCTCTCTAGTTTTTATGTTTTAGGGTTGTTCTCGCCTTCTTCGTTTGCTTCTTTATTCTCGCTCTCAAATTTCACTTACAATTTTTGTTTTTAGATTTCATACAATTATCAATATAATTTTCATCTCTTTTCCGATCTTCTTTCTTCTTGAAGCAGTGTGGTCTTTCTTCTTCTTAGTAAAACAGTAGGAGTATTTTCCAATCATACTTTGATTTATAGGTGTTATGACTTTGGCAAGTGTTCCAAGTCGTGCAAGTAATAAAAATGGTAAGTCCAAGTATTGTTTTCCCACGGGTATTGCGTTTGTTTAGTTAACTAGGTGTACTTACTAATTCAAGCGTTGAATGTAACCATATATTAATTTGAAACAAGTGAAAACATAAATATTTCTAAACTTTAAAGTGATAAAATAACCAAGGCAAAGACTCATTGGAGTTGGAATTCATGACCAAAACTCTAAGCAATCATCTCACCACATATATATATATATATATATATATATATATATATATATATATATATATCTATCATCTACTCAAGCATTGACATCAAAGGTATTCAAGCCCTAAGCCCTTAGGGGCATGTTTTGAACTTTTATGTAAAAATACTAATCCCTTAGATGTTTAAACACAAAAGACACATTAAAAATGATGTCCATGCGGGATGCTCTGGGTCTAGGGTCAGGATGGGAAGGTTGTGTAGAAGGGGTTGCTATAGAGGGTTTATAGTCATTGCAAAATTTTGTATGGAGAGTCCATGCGAATGTAGTCTGCGGCGCGGAGCTTCAATTCATGCATGGAGGCAGGTGGGTGGAGGTAGACGTTGTTGGCGAAGGGGCCGGGTTTGAGAGTGAGTGCCATACACTGAAGTATCATTTCCTAGTTAAGGTGTGGTGTGCGAAGGGCAGCCTTACTGAAGCAGTCGATGAAAGCCCGGAGCGTCTCGTCTTGTTCTTGTCTAACGCCAAGAAGGGAGATGGTTGTTGTAAGATCCACATAATTTAATTAATTAAATAATAATTAATTAATAAATACGGGTAAGTAAGTGTATTTATGGCATTAAATTCTGATGGGTATGACGTGGAAAAGTACTAGCTCAAGTGGTTGAGAATACTTTAATTGTGTGAGAGGACTTGGGTTCAAGTCCTATGTATGTCATTTGTGTGTTATTTAATTATTCTTGTTTAAATAATATGATGGAGCATGTTTCGTATGATACCGTACTTGAATTGTGTGAGTTAGCAAGAAACATAAGTTGGCCTAATGGTTTAGCATTAAATTGGCTTTGGCATGGTCATGGGTTCAAACCTTGGTTGCGAAAATTTAATTCTCTTTTTGCTAAATATTGGTATGGCATGAATATGAAAAGGTGGAGAGAACCCTAGTAGAATTCTCTTTTTGCTAAATATTGGTATGGCATGAATATGAAAAGGTGGAGAGAACCCTAGTAGAATGGGGTAGTTAGGAAGGCTGAAAACAAATACTAAAGGCCTTAAATAACAATAAAACTTACCATTAAAACTTAATTTTCGTTTTAGCATTAAACCCCTTTAAAAGGCAATTTTTGAGAGAGAAGAGGGGTTTGGAGAAGCTGTTTTCTGAGGGCTTTGCAAGGGTGCGAAAATTGAGAGGGTTTTGGCAATTGAGAGCATAGTGAAGGGAGGGTGTTAGGCTGCCTAGTGATCGAGGAGGGAATTCCAACATTCTGCATTTTTCTAAGCAAAGGAAAATTTCAGGTTAGGGGAGCTGAACCCGAAATTGTATATTTGGTCATATTGCATGATTGGGATACTTTTTTGCCATGAATTTTGTGTTCTACATGAAGGGAATTTGGGGTTTGGGTAATTGAGCACTGTACTATTGGCATTCTTACCTAAATCTGTGATTATGATGGAAAATTGTACTGAGTATGCGGCTTTTGTGCACATGTGGGTGTTGGGGGTCTGAAATATATCTAAATTATGTTCATATGGTTGATGAAATTGATGTAAATTGTTTTGGTGTGAATTGAGGTGTTGAATGGGTCATTGATTTTGGTGTGCGTGCATAAACAAATTTGGGGTCTGCATTTCTCTCAGAGACACAAACCTTGTTGTTACGTGAGCATCTCGCTCAGGCGAGGGAATCTGGTTCTGAGCGACAGACCATCTCGCTTAGGCGAGTGTGCCTCGCTCAGGCGAGAATTTGAGTATGTTGCAAGGTATTTCTGGAGGCATCTCGCTCTGGCGAAAGTCCCTCGCCTAAGCAAGATTAAGAGGGATAGTTGCGTTGTTTTGTTGAACTCGTCGCCTAGACGAGATATTTTTAATCCTGGGCGAGCGAGGGTCTCGCCCAAGCGAGAATGAGCTCGCTTAAGCGAGACTACGTAGGCTACAGAGATTCTAGAGGCTCACTCAAACTAGTGGGTTTAGCTTAAGCGAGATAAGCTGGAGTGGTTGAATAAAGGCTCTTAGTTTAAGCGAGCGAGGGTGAAGTTGTGCGTTTCAAGGCAGGTGTTTCTGTTGTATTAAAGAGATGAGATGGAACTTGCGAGGCGTATTCTACATGGCTTTTAGAATATCTCGATGGTGGGCTTGCTGGTGTTCCATGGGTTGTGGCCTGGAACGTATCCTTGAGTTGTGGCTCAGGATAGGGGTTAAGCACATGGCATTCTATGGGTTGTGGCCCGAAATGACTTCCCTTGAGTTGTGGCTCGGGATAGCGAATGAACACGAGGAACCTTTAAGTTGTGGCTCGGGTTGGCGAGTGTTGCCGGTGTGAGTGTGCTAGTTGTGGCCAATACGGATGGGTCTAGATGGATTACCCTCCTCATTGATTCACTGACGAGTTTGGTAGTCCTGGGACGTTATGGACTATGTTCGTATTTGGGAACTCCACCTGGCTTTACGGTGTGTGATCATTAGCATGGTCCCCGCACGTGCTCTATCGGTTGTGGCCGATAGGTGTGGCAGCAAGGCGCCTTGAGATACTTAATAGAAGATGTAGAACACTGCTAACATGGTTATGTCCATATGGAAGAGATTGAACGAGTCTCCATGATGTACATTAATATACATGGTTGTGGCCATGTGGAAGGAAAGTAACAAGTCTTCCGCGAGATGCATCGATATACATGGTTGTGGCCATGAGAGCAGATGATGTTGCAGGTGGAGCTGGTGAGGCTTAGCTGTGGAGTGGGGGAAAAAGCCTGGGAGTTTTATATTATTCAGCTTTGAAATATTTTGTAAACTCTGATGAGAGGCTTAATTATTATGTTCAGTTTTTATGGGAACTTTGGTTATATTTGGAATTAAATAAAAGATTTTAATTTCCCGTGTTTTTGGAAAATGAGGTATTATTAAATGCAGTGTAATTAATTACTTTTCTTTATTTTATTAAAAATTCATAATATCCTGACGAGATGTTACAGTTGTAGTTTGATGTGGGCGGTTGCCGGCGAAGTGAGTGGTGAACATGTGGGAGAGGGTGTCAAAGCAATCGATGGAGTATGGCGGAAGAGTGGTAAACCATTCGAGGGCGGGGCCTTTGAGGGTGGTAGGGAAGGCCTTACAGAAAATGGCATCGTGAGAAGTGTAGAGGGCGACATGGGTGATACAGATATTGAGGTGCTCGTCTGGATCGATGTCACTTGTATAGTGTTCCAGTGTGAAAGGCTCCCACTAGGCATGACGGGGGGTGTTGGCGATGAAAGGTTGAGGGTGGGATGGGATGGTGGATGAGGGTGGGATGGGATGGTGGATGAGGGTGGGAAAGGTTTATGTGAAGTTGTGAGGGGGGATATGGGTGGTAGGGAGGGTGGGAGGAATGTTGTAGGGTGGGATGTGGGTGATGGGCAGGGTGGAAGGGATGTTGTAAGGTGGGATGTGGGTGGTGGGGAGGGTGGAGGCGGGGGTAGGAGCCGTAGTGTTCCCTGAGAGTGTGGAATGGAAGTGTGTATGATGGGTTGAGAGGATAGGAGTTTGTTGAGTGGTGGTGAAGGTGTGCGGGGTAGGATTGTACTCGCTTTCTTCTTCGGTAGGTTAGAAAGTTGGGGACTTTGCGGCGTCGGATGTTTCCTTAGCATTTCCCTTTTGAGTGGGATCGGCTTCGATCTTTCGCCTTAGCAGTGAGTTTTCCTGTCGTAGTGCCTCCATTTCATTAGCTTTGCGTTTCTTCAAATCTGCTAGTTCTTGTTGCATCTTGGCTTGACCGTCTAGGATATCGGCCAAGTCCGGGGTGGTAGTAGCAGGTGCTGCAGGACCTGCTTCAGCTTGCTTGTTAACTTCTGCTCTATTGCGGGTAGAAACCATCTTCGAGAGAATGCGGGTTGGTCCGTAAAGTATTATCTCGGGCCCCACGGTGGGCGCTTATTGTTCCTGCGAAGAACAAATAAGATATGTCAGACACAAGCGTTACCTTACCTCAATCTACAATCTCCTCAATAAGCTTCCTCCCGGCTGGCATATGCCCTCTACGGGTGTCTCGGTTTTGACCGGTTTGGATCCGAGAGGGGTTACCTGCGGAAGAGACTCTGACGCTCAAGTCAGCAAAAACTCTCAGAAAGTCAAATCTCATATTTAAGGGAGTAATGAATGCGTACCTTTAATTGCTGGGGTCCATGCATATTTATAGATTATTAATTATGTTTGGCCACGTCATAGGTCAGGCCTCTGTTTGGGTCGTAGATGAGTCTGGGCCTTAGTCCAGGTCACTTAGTTCGATTATCGCGGGCCTTAGGGGTTTTGCTGGTAATGCTAAGAATTTGCTAAGTTCTCGTTTAGTTTCTTTAAGATATTGGCTTAGGCCGGTTACTTCTTTAGTGGCTTAGACCGGTTGCTCCTATAGCGGTTTAGGCGGGTTACTTTCATTTGCTTGGCATACGTATGGTGATTATTTGCGTCCTTGGCAGCTATGTGGACGGATCTTATGGCTATAGTCGGGTTAAGCCGCCTAGGTGTAGTATACTAGTTAAGGATGCTAAACCAAAATGGAATTGATATTAGACAAGACTTGAAAGAATGCTAAAAATTAAAAGCAAACAATTAAAGGCCGAAAAGAAAGGTAGCACAATAAAAAATGAACCTAAGAAAGGCACTAGAATGGAAGAGAAATACAAGTGCTCAAGCAAAGGCCATGGTACTCATTGTAGGTTTATGCCAATATGAAGGAATTAAATCCACTTCTAAGCAAGGCAAACTTATAGCAATATAGAGCACACAATCAATCCATTAATCATAATAACAAAAAGCACTAAAAATACTGCAAAACAAGCATAAAAGAACATTGAAAAGTAAAATTTCGAAACTAGCAAACCAGAAAAACATGAAATTGAGCCTCAACATTTTTTGTACTCAACATTTTTTAGTGATTCCTTTTTTCTATTTTTCGTCTATGTCTCGTGTGAAAAGAGGCAAAAAGCAAATTTAAATTTAGTCCAGCCAATTATTCAGGATAAATCGCAAACAGTAGGTGTGCGTGTAGTGATTTCTGGAAAAACGAAAACTGGAGCAATGTGCTCACTGAAAATGTAAGATGTTCTATGGAATTCAAGTGGAATGAACTTGATTATGGTCTAGAATCAAGCATGAAGCATAGAAGAACATCTAGAACACTCAAAAGCACAATTCCAATCGGTGAAATAGAATGAAATTAGTGAGATCGTGCCTTACACATCCACAAACATTACTTTGATGATCATTGCTTTATTGTGTGATGTAGGACTTGGTTCTCATTAATCAATGGAACAAAATAGAAATATAAACGATGCAAAACGTAAAATGAAGAACAAATGAATTAGTAAACATGACTAAACAAAACTGAAGATTCACCAAATAAAAATGAAGGAAAACACAAAGAATCAACAAGAAAGGTGCTAGAAAAATAAAATGGAATCCTAGAACACTTGTGAACAATAATCACGGAGATCTTCAATTTGAATCTAATGAATTCAAGTAGACTCAAAGATGATTTGTTGAAATGAAGAAAAACTTAAAGAAGAACATGAAAATGAAAGGAAACAAGATAGAAACAACAAAAAACAATAGAAAAGGATGAAGAACCTTACTCAAACCCGAGACAAAATTGATGAACAAGGCTTGAGTGGCTCTGGATACCACTTGATGGAGCTCCAAGCACAGTTTTGGAGAGGTGAAGCTCCATGAGGCAACGGAATGAGTGGAACAAGGTTGGAGGCCCTTGAGCTATGTTATGGATTGTGGAAGTGTCTAGGAAGGAGACCTATCCTAGGGAAGGAGGCTAGAGGAGCTAAAGGAGAAGCTTAGTCTAGCTTTGAATCTTAAGGAAATTGTGTGGAGTGATCTCAACATCATTCAATTACCAAGCAAAGAGTAACCTCATACAAATGGTGGAGGATCTCATTTATAGTAGAGAGGTCGTCTAAGATGTAATGCAAATTAACATGGAAATGAAATGCAACTTGGCATAGACTACAAGAAGCCTCTCAAATTTGTTGATGCAATGGATGCCAAGTGTCCTTCACACGTCTCATGTCTTGGCACCATGTGTAATATGTGCTTTGAGACCATTCTCAGCCAAGCTTCTAATTGGGCTTGAATTGGCCCAATTTGTAAGCTAATCATCAATGTACTTTGGCCAATTATTTCTAGAAAGCAAGGCTTAACAAGTGGCCCAAATTAAAAGACTATGCTAATGTTTTTACATGAAACCCATCATATTTTGATGTCCTCTTTAGCCCATGAGAAAAGTATTTGAAACCCTTGAGGATTATTGCCATCTTGATGTCCATCATATTTGAAACCCATCATATTTTGATGTCCTCTTTCTCATCATACTTCTAGTTATTTGAAACCCTTATAAACTGGTTTACTTAACTATTATATAGAAGCAAATATATGGTACATGAATTTGTCATGATGTAGCACGTGAATTTGGAATTAGGGATATTATGATAAAAATTCTATTTAGTCCTATAAATCTTTTTATTTTAGTGAGATTTTTATCCCGCAAATTCTCTTACTCGCTCACAAATTGCTAGAAACAAACAACTAACAACATCGCAAATCCATTCATATGAATCCATCAGCACAATCAATCTGCACAAACGAACAGACCATTAGAGCGCATATTACACACATTAAATAAATTGGAGAAAGGCATGAAAAGAATGACTTGCCACATGTCATGTGATCCACCATTCACTAATCTAGATGCATGAACCTTGCCTACCTTTGTATTTGATTTAGAATTAGTCCTGCATGTTCATTACATTCGAAGAGTTCCTCTTTAATATAAATGGGAGACTCCATGCATTGTAAATGATTACCCTTGAAATGCATAGGTGAATAATTTATATTGAATTTTGTTTTAATAAAAAATCCTCCAAAAATTTTGCATTTTTAAATTTAAATTTGAATAAGATACATTGTAATATTTGACCTGAATAAAGTATTGTGTTATTATTTAAGAAAGTTTATTTTTGCCACATAATTGCTTATCATAGGCAAATGAGTATAGCCGGAGAGTATCCAATTACTTGTCAACTAAATTTCCATTTTTCAAAGTCAACTAACTGAAACGTAATTAAAGACAAATATACATATAAAATTGAAAGACAAAACTAAATTTCTTTTATCATCAAGACTTTGAACACACACCGTAAACATGGAAGCCAGAGTATCTTTCTTCAAGTCCAAACAGTCGACAATTAGTATCCTTAATTAAATAATTAATACTAAATCATCTATATTTGATATCTACTTATGTATATAAAGGAATAATTTGAACTTCATGTCCATTTCCTTACTTGATCCATAGTAACAAAACAATCTACATAATCCGATCCGACATGGAGGGCAGTCTTTTGAAGAAGTTAACCGCCGGCGAGGGAAGGCGGTCACGGAAGACAGGGTGTCGGAGATAGTAAAACCCGCAAGCCATGGCAACCATTTTCGACGGCACAAGATAAAGCACCATTGCCACCACCAAGCACATGAACACAAACATCCCCGTCGCACGTGGGTCCCGCCACGTCACCACCGCCTGCAACCGCTCGCCCTGCGTCGCCAAATCCCCCAGAACCGTCTGCACGCGCGCTCCCAGCGTCCGCAGCCTCTCATACCTCACGCGCACCACGTCACTCGTCCTCCCACTCGGCGCCGCGTCGAATTCCTCGTCCAACTCCTCTCTCTCCACCACCTCCGCCAGCGATATTTTCGGGTCAAAATGCGGGAGCGGGTCACGCGCCCGGAACCTGTAGTTCCACGCGCCCACCACAAACACGTAGAAACAGAAGGTCGGAATAATGAGGTCAGGGAACCACACCAGCATCACCAACAGCGCGTGCACCAAAACCGTGGCCGTTGGATTCTTCCATCCGCGCGTGTCCTCTACCCACCGCACGATGTCGATCACCCCCGCCACCACGTTTATTATCCTGTACCAGTTCGCACGCACTTTCCTCATGCTGAAGTTGTGAGAATCCGCGTCCAGCATGTAAAACACCACTTCCTTCCTCAGCGGCGGCTCCGCCCTCGCCAAGTGTTCCGCCACCATCCTCACCGCCGTGCCCCGCAGCGCCTCCTGCTGCACCACCCCCAACGGTTTTATATGGTGCATCAACGGTAGCACCGGCTGCAGGTAGACATGGAGAAGATCCAAGCGTGGAGTGGTGCGAACGAATCTGATCGCTATCTCGATTTCACCCATTTTTTTCAAGCCCGCGTTGGGAGTTAGCACCAGCAACGGGTAAGAATTTCTGTAAACTTTCCCTGTTTGCAGCGTAGAAATACGAACTCGTACTTTTCCAATACGGAAATCAGGATCTCCAGGGTTTTGATCACTGTTCCTATCGTTGTCGTTATCAATTATCAATGGCATTGTCCAGCTATCGAATACTCCGATAGTTAAAACAGTTGAAGGATCGTAAACCTTCCACGTGTACTGTTCGTTCCACTTGGGTTCTGTGCTTTCCGAAACGGTTCGCGTACGAACCCATTTGTTGCCGTACTTGGCCACGCAGTACGCGTTGGTTGTGGTCTTACCCTTTACTGTCTTCATGGGTACCAAGTTCTTGCAACCGATGATGCCGAGCTCACACGTGCCAACCGGAGGCTTCCAGAGCTGCCTTGCCGTGGGCCGGTAGTCGCTGCACACGTGCGCTGCCTCGTCCATCACGTGATACCCACCGTCGAAGCACAAGCGCAGGTGCACCCTGGGCTTGTTCTGATCCTTCTCGTTGGGGTTGTCGAACGTGAACCACCGCGAATGGACCATCCTGTCATCCACCCTCCTCTCTATGGCGTGCAAAGGTATTCTGAGCACCCCCATTGTCACTGGCCCGTCCGGTTGGCGGTTTTCCAGAGTGAAAACAAAGTGGTCGCTTACTGGTTCTGACACAACGAATATGAAATCCTCGCCGTTCCATGAAACGTTGCCGTTTCGAGTGAGCACGGTTTTGGATTTTAGTACCTGGAATCCGAGTTTGGCCTTCACTTGAAAACAGGCTTCCTTGGAGGAGTTGAAGGGGAGTGAAAGAAGGTCTTGAGCCTCGATAAGAGTTGCGCGGAGGTACCACAGTTTGGGCGACTGATAAACTTTGGCTCTGGAGTTGACATTGGCGAAGGTGTCGCTCTTCCACGCGTCGGGGAAGGACTCGTCAGCCTGCGTTCCCATCCACGTGGCAATCATAAGGTCGCCATGGGGGGCGCCACCGCCTTCCAGCCTGTACCACTGAGGTGCCAGAGGGCTGTCCGGTGGATCCCGCACTGGAATCTCGTTGACGTCGAAACACACTCCTCCTAGTAAGGCTTGAGTTGCGGGTGGGTCCCACACAGAGACTTCCAGCACCGAAGAGGTGGAATCCGGTGCGTTGCGTGCGAAAGCGAAGGTCTGGTTCCATTCAAAGACTGTGGTCTTGCGCGCCGGCCTGGAGGTGACGTGGTGCTGCCCGGAAACCGCGATCTTCGCGATAGGGTTGCCGTTGGTGGGAAGGTACCGCGCTTTCACCACGTGCACGAAGAGGTAGTGCATCTTCTCGACCAGGTCAAACGACGATTTTTCCATCAACAAGCTGCCCTCACTCGATGCCTCTGACGCTGCGAAACTCCCAGCTGATGCAGACCTTCTCATTGCCGGAGGAGGAGGACCGTTCGTTCCGCCGAACCTTATTTCCGAATTTGACCTCGACACAGACGCTGCCTTCACGTCCAAATTCACGTCGTCTGGTAACGGATCCACCTGGTCTCCACTTTCTGACTGTTCAGGTTTGTGCTCTGCTTCTGCTTCTCGTTCAACTGGCTTTTCGGAAACGGTTGGATCTGTAGGAGGTTCAGCTTCTGCCTTTTCTTCTTCTTTAGGTTTCTCCCCTTCAGCCGTTGGTGGAGATGGTTCTTTCACTTTCTCCACAGTCTCCGTTTCGGTTTTCTTCTTTGGCGGTGCCTCCTCTTTCTGCGGCGTATGAGGAACTGCCTCTTCGTTGATGTAGTAGATTTTCAAGCCTATTTCACCTTGGATCATGCTCAGCAAGTGCTTCTTCTCCAACTCGTAGTAAACCAAAGCCTCTTCCCCTTTGTTGACGAACTGCGAGGAACTGAGACGGATTCTGCCGAGGGAGTTGTTCCGGCGTGTGGCGCCGTAGTTCTTGTCGTGGTAAACATCGAGTTCGAGCATGTCACTGAAGATGTGAGACTGAGAGTGTGTGTCGACGTTGAACGACAGCGTTTCGTTCCAGACCGGGTTCAAGTCGCGAACCGCGGTCCTGGTCTTTCTACGCTGGCCGTAGAAGTCGACGACCACGTAGGGACTGGAGCTGCCGTGGCCGTCCTTCGGTACAAGGTGGTGAGCGTCCACAACCTCCACGATGAGTTTTCGAACAGTGCCCATTCTCTGAGATTAATTTCCCAAAGGTGGGTTTGGATGACTTAGAGTTTGCTTTGTCTATCTCATGTCCTAACTGATAGAACCCTACTCTGGCCAGTTCAGGGTTCTTGTTTATTACCTTTGAAGCTTTTTTGTGGAATTCTTTGATGTGAGGGAGAACATAAGAAGGTCTACGGAATTGAAATTAAAATTAAAAGAGGTGCTTATCTTGATCTGCAAGCACCTTTAGACCTTTGAAGCTTTTGGGGTCTTTTTGTCTGTCACGACTACATACATTTTATTACTATTTTCTTTTCGCTTTGCGTGTTAGGGATTTACAGAATTATATCTGTAAACAGATAAAGTATATATATTAAACAGACAAAGATAATTAAAGTTTTGAGAAGAGATAGAACATTATATATATATATATATTTTATTATGATATAATTGTACTATATATTGTGGTTGTAACAGTTTTATATTACGAATTAAGTTTGATCTAATAGAATATATAATACAAAAAGTGATACATAAAGAAAGAAACGATAACAGAAATAGTTGTGGTTTTTCTTAGCATTGAAGGTTGTTTGTCAAACTTAGGCTCTGCTTTTTTGCCGTCCCTTGAACTAAAGGGTGACGCGGGAATGTTGGGAGCAAGAAATAGGGATGGAATCGGCTTTTGTGTCACGCACCCTTATGTTCAGCTCATCACTGGACGCAGCTTTAATATAATTATTCCTAATTTTGACGAAGACACCACACTATCTCTACCTTTTTCACACAACCCTAGAAGGTAGGGATCCCTAATTCTTCATCTCATGAATTGCACCACCGTTGCCTATTTTTCTTTTCTTCATGCCAGTGGGTTGTAAAGCACCCGCTTTGTCTATCAATATTTCAAACTATTCTTATGTTTAATCTTACAAATTGTTTCCAACAAATATCAAGGAAGATGTACTCTCTTATGATATAAATTTTTAAAAAATTAAATAAATTTAACTACCATTCTCCATATTATGAAATGAATTATTTTTGTTTATACATCATGTAAGTCCCCTTTTCAGCTTATAAGTGTTTAGGCATGACCTCTTTGTAGGCCCAAGACCAGCTCATGAGGGGACCTCCAATACCCTCTCCAACTCCTCTCACTCTCACTTTACTCTTTTCCAGAAACCCTTCTCTGCTTTCTCTCTCTACTGAAGTAGAAGCTCTGCTAGGACACATCTGGTTTCCCCTCAAAGTGAATCAAACCCACTTCCTCGTAAGTAAAAGTCGAAAACTTAAGCTCCTTAATGATTTCTTTTCTTTTCCTAAGTTGGTCTCGTGTTGGTTCCACTCCTAACCTCGTCTTACATTTTTATATGTAATCACTAGTGCAGTAAGGGCTTTTGGCTCCGGTTATTTTCAATATTCTGCCCCGGTTCCAGAACTGAGGCATGTAGGGGCAAAACAAAAAGGGGTAGTTTTTGGCCTCGGGTATCAACTCGAGGCCATATAGGAAACTTTTTTGCTCCGTTTGCGGTTGAACCGAAGCCATATAGTCATATCAGCAGCAGCCATAATTGCAATTTTGCAAAGAGCACTGAGGGCTCTTCATTCTCTTCGCCACCACCAGCACAATATTTCCCTTGCCCACAACATCGTTGAGCAACTCACAAAAATCTATCCTCGTTGTTCCAAATTGACTTTGTAATTTACTTACCTAAACGCCACCACAGACCAAACCACACCAATGAGGCTAGAGTAAGTGTTGGGGTTGCGCGGATAAGCTTCCACCACACCATAATTAGTATCTCTGGCCTGCTCTGCAGCACTTGAGCGAATGCCATTCTCCACCACCATTTCATCATCAAAGATCTCAAATTTCCACTCAGAATCAATTTCCTCGTTCCTCATCTCGCAGATATTATGCAAAACACAACAAGCATCGAGAAGCACCGGCAAATCCTCGAGCTTCACTTCGTTTCTCTTCTGTAAGCAAGACCACCTTCATTTGAGTCTCGCGAATGCCTCCTTAGCAATTCCCTGAATCTCCCCCACCTTCTGATTAAACGCGTGTTGTGTCCAAGTAAGGTTATGGTGCGTGTAGGGTACCAGAACACCCTTGTTCGCGGAGAGAGGAAGAGCAGCATTCATCGCGCTTATGCCCAATTTTGGGTGTAGCTCCGTCGTTGAACTGGAACCTAGCTTGTTGAGCACGATGGCTCCTCCTTTCTTTACTTCTTCCTCCGCCTTTTCACCTTCTTTCCCTGGAAACTTCAAATCTTCAGCCCTAAATTCTCCTTCTGCTGCAGCTTCAGTTCCAACCGCGTGCTATTCAGTGGCAGAGTGCTATTTGCGCAGAGAGGAATAGCAGAGTTTAGTTTGGGACGCATATGAATAATGTTGGGTTTGCGAATTTGGAACCCTAAATAAGGGATATGGCCTCGATTCAATTAATAACCAGGACATAAAGGGGAATAGGCCTCGGTCCTCTTCCACCCGAGGCCAAAGCGTCTGCTGTCAGTTGCAATTTTGAAAATATGGGGAACTTTGACACGTTATAGGCCTCGATTGAGTGATAACTGAAGCATAAAAGCCCTTATAGGCTTCAATTGGTTGGGGACCCGGGGCAAAAAAGTTCGAAAATTTTCAAAAATGCCACTGCGTCCTTATAGGCCTTGGTTCTGCAATAACCGAGGCCTATAAGGCGATGTAAAAATGTGATTCTGCACTAGTGAATGTTTCCAGCTCCTTAAAACTAATCTTGTCCTCCTCCTGCGTGTTTTGTCTTCCTTAAGCTCAACTTTACTTAAGGTAAGGGGAAGCTAGGTTTTTAATTTTTAAAGCTAATTTTGCATGTTTACGTTCTGTTCTATGCTTTGGGTGCTTGAATGGTATTTTTAATTGTGTGTAAATGGCTGGCTTGCATTCTGGATATTGCCGTGTGTTGTATTTCTGCCCTGCATGCGTGGAACAATGGGGGAGAACTGATATTCTCGCCCAAGCGAGCTCGCCTCGCCTAAGCAAGAATAGCAGAAGCTCGCCCAGGGTTATGCTCGAAGCACATGTTCTCGTTTTGAGCGACACATGGTCTCGTTCAGGCGAGAAGGTCTCGCCTAAGCGAGGGCTCGTGAAATCTCCCAAGGCCTCTGTTTCCAGTCTTGCCTAAGCGAGAGCTATTTTCTTGTATGTTTGGGTGGTTGGTTGCATGATTGGTTTAAATTCCTCTTTTAAACTAGAAGTATGTGAATATGGATGGTTGTTTGATCCCTATAAGCTGAAATTGGCGTGCTTGGTATGAAATTGTTCATGGATTTGTTGGTTGGTGGTGTTATGGCATGGGATTTGGATGTTTGAGATAAAAGTGGTAGTTATGGTATGATGAAACATGAATTTGGTGTGTGATAGGCGTAATTCCATGAGTCTCATAGGGAGAACTCATGGTGGTGTGTAGTGTATATAATTAAGATAAGGATTCAAGTAAGGATCGCATCCCGAAACTCTAAATGGGTCAATTAGTCTCACGTAGAGCAAACTAATCCAAGTGGTGAGAGTAGCGGGAGGCCCTAGTATTTGGCAGGATAATGGCCTTAGATGCTTGAAAGCTAACCTTGTGTGTGGTAGGGTGAAACCTATTGACAATGGCTCTACAGAGTAGTAGAGGCCACCACAAGTGCAAGCATCTCGTGAATCCGATCTTATTATATGTATCCGAATAATTGAGTCATAGTGTCCTGCTTGTTTGCTATAACATGATTTTGTGCCTACTATGTTGCATGCTTGGAACTGTTTTAAGTACTTGCCTGCTATAATATGTTAAAATTATTTTACACTAGCTTACCCTTTTATTTGTGTCTGTTTCTTGTCTTGTTTTCTCTTTTGTGATTATCACCTTATTGGTGGGAGTAGATGGGGGAAATTCTGAAGGTAGACCCGATGGTGGTAGCGATGCGATTTAGTATGTCCTTATATCTCTATATGGCTCTTAGAGCAGTTTTAAGGCCCTGATGCCTTTGTAATTCCTGGCTCTAGGAGCATCCTTTTCCAAAACTATTAAAACTTTTAGATTACATCCTACTCATGGCATCTTTGGTATGCCTCAATATCTTTTAAGCACTATTCTTGGATGACTGTAATAGTGGATTCTTATATGTACATTGTTCATCTGGTTGCTCTTTTATTTTATAATTATGCGATATTTTTATTTAGTAGATTAAATCTATTTAAATGGGATGTCACACATCAGTCCAAAGAAAGTGCTATAATTTGATACAAGATCCTTCGTCTCTATTCAACACAAACCGACCGTGTGATTGGTATCTTATGAATTTTTTGGTTAAATTACTTTTTTGGTCCCTCTATTTGTCATGAAATTCCAGTTTGGTCCTCAAGTTTTTCGTTGTCTCAATTTGGTCCTCATTTTCTTAAAAATGACTCAATTTGGTCCTCACCATTAATTTTGACCAGATGATGTTAAAGTCAACGCCACGTGTCAATTTCTATTTTTTTTTTGAATTTTTTTTGAATTTTTTTTAAATTTTTTGAATTTTTACATGTGTCACTTCACAGTTGTGCCACGTGTCAAAAATTAATAATTTTGACACGTGGCACAACTATGAAGTGACACGTGTAAAAAATTTAAAAAGTTCAAAAAAACTAGAAATTGACACGAGGCGTTGACTTTAACATTGTCTGGTCAAACTAATGGTGAAGACCAAATTTATTCATTTTTAAGAAAAAGAAAACTAAATTGAGACAATAAAAAACTTGAGGACCAAACTGAAATTTTATGACAAATAAAAGGACCAAAAGAGTAATTTAACCTAATAAAATCATCCTGAAAGAAAGATGAGAAGTGGAAACCTAAAGGATATGCACATGTTGTCAACAACTAGAAATTTAGCGATAAATCATTTGACAGAACTGTTGAAATATTGAACAATGCGTAGCAAAAGTAAGAATTCACACGGTTCATACGTCTAATTTAAACGCTATGCTGCACTTGTAAGTTGAGATACTTCAAGGTACCATATGTCAACTAGGTAATAAAAATAAGAAAATATCTTGTAACTCTCCATTTTTGACTCCCAACTTAACTCCCTCCCTGCAGAAAATTCTAAAAGTTCAAGTTTGAAGTAACTTTATTTAGATAAATAAATTTAAATTTTATACTTTGAATTGAATAATTTATTTATATATATATATATATATATATATATATATATATATATATATATTTAACTGTCAAATATTAGCTGGTAAATATTTAATGAGAAAATAAACTATTATAATTATAAATTCCAATTTTATTCTGTAAAATATAAAATTATACTGTTTTAAATAATTAAAATACTTATGAGATTTTTAAAATTTAATTTCTTCAAAATTATATAGTTAAACATATTTTTATCTTAAAATATTTTAGATTTTTATAAAAATAAATTACATTTTTACAACATGACATATCCTCAATTTCATTATACCGTTAAGTATTCACTTAATCTAATCTAACTATTTTATAAGATTAAATCTAATTATCTACAAATATCATATAAAATTTTATATTATTTTAATTTTAGACTATGCCAAGATTTTTAGGTATGAAAAAAAGTAAAATTGAAGTTATTAAATCAAAATTCTAATTTTTTTTCTTTTTCAAGTAAAATCACCTATAACAAATGTGAAATGATTGATTATGTTCTCTTTCCATGTTGCTCTTATCATATTATAAAACCAATCACAATATTATTATGATTACATACTATTCCTGCAGAGAACAAACAAGATAAGTTAGGCACAAACGTCACCTTACCCATGTAGTCCGCTATCTCTTCAGTTGGCCTCTTCCCGGTTGGTACATGTCAGCTTGAACCCAGGAGGGGTTACCTGCAGAAGAGACTCCGAAGCTCAAGTAAGTCAAAGCTCTCAGAAGGTCAAATATGTGATTAATGAATGCGTACCTTCAATTACTGGGGTCCACGTCTATTTATAGAGCATTAATTATGTCTAGTTATTCTATGGGTCGGGCCTTGGCTTGGGCTTTGACTGTAAGTGGGCCTGGGCCCTAGCCCAAGCCCTTAGGACTTATTGAACGCTGGGGGGTTTTAATTATACTGAGTTTATTGGAGTGGTCAGCCTAGGCTTTAATCTTACCGAGTCTGCTGGAGTAGCCGGCCTAGGCCGGCTACTTACCTTGACGACTTATGTTGGTTATATGAGGTGCAGGTTGTTCCTCTAGATGTTTAGGTTAGAACTGATACAAGTTAGGCTGACTCGGCCTAGACTGAGTACTTGGCTGCCTTGGTATATGCATTGTTTACTTATTTGGTCGAGTTTGGCTAGGTGTGGTACACCAGTCCCCCAGCCTTGTCCGATATGAGTTGTCGGTCAAGGGTGATATGTGTTGGTATGCTAGCAGAACCGGCTAGGTGTGATACACCAGTCCCCCAGCCTTTAAGTGTGATGAACAGTGTTAAGGCTAAAAAGTGGTAATCGTCTGCAGGTAGGTGAAGGGATGTCACGGGTCAAATCAGGAAGTTCTGGCGCCGTCGTTTTTAAGAGTTATGTCTCTCGCAATGATGGTGTCGATTGGTATGGGTTGTTGTTTTGGCGGGAAGGGGTTTTCGTCGTTTGGGATTCTGGCCTATAAATATAGGTTTCAAAACGAGTGAGGGGTTACTTGGTTCATTTGTGCGAGTTTTGAATTCAGAGGTCTTGTGTGCATTATACTGTCCGACTAGTTCCCGATTTCAGCCGACATCTTCCCGTAAACACAAAAATAGGTATGTCTAGTAGCGATAGTATATCGTTGTCTACATCTAGTAGTGAGAGTACGGAATCAGAGAGAAGTAGGGGTAGGCAATTTGACGAAGAGGGTACAAGTTCTAGAGGCATGGTAAGTGCGATTCCAATGGAGACGGTGAGGGAGGTTCGAGAAGATCCCCCTGAGGAGTTAGCAGAAAGTAATTGGCCGGCTAAAGGCGGTTATGGGTGGGCGGCTGCCGACGTCCGCAACCAATCATCTTTGTTCCGGTGGTCTCGCCTATTAAACTCCTGGTTAAATTACACGCCTGTCATCTCCAAGGGTGTAAATGGGGACATCGTTTCCCTGGAGCGAGTTAGCGCTATCGACCGAGTATGTCATGGGCAGGAGGGGGCTACAGAGAAGTTTTTCTACATGTATATGTGTCATTTTTCTCAACTTCATGTGCGGCTACCATTAGACGGTTTTACTATGGGCGTATTACGCGCACTGAATGTGGCACCTACGCAGCTGCATCCGAATAGCTGGGCTTACTTGCAAGCTTTTCGCATCTTGTGCCAATCTTTATACTTGGAGCCCTCTCCTTACACTTTTTTGTACTTCTACAACACCAGACTCCGCCGACCGACTACTTGGCTGTCTTTGATAAGTCGTCCCAATATCAGCAGACTGGATGCATTTTCCCAGTCTTTCAAGCATTTCAAGGACGGATACTTCAAGGTTGTTGTTAAAGAAGAAGGCAAAGCTCATTTTTTGAACGCAGATGGGAGTACAAAATTCCCATTTAGTTGGACAAGCAGCCCTTCTCGGTATAAGGACATGGGGATGGATGAGTTATCGGCGGGTGATAAAGAGGTGGTGGAGATCTTGTTGAAGTTTGTTGATAAGTTGCCCACTAAGGGCTTAGTTAGAGTTTATAATTCGGTGCATCCGATAATAGATATTGAAGGTATCTGTTTATTACTTAAACTGTGTTAATGATTCTAAGTTGTTTTAATCCGAGTTGTAATGTATTATTGTAGGGCACATGGTGCAATCAGGAAAGAAGAACTTGGCGCTTTTCCAATCGCTGAGGAAGGAGATGGCCGCTAAGGCCAAGGCAGCTGGGAAGACTGATGTTCCCAACCTGCAAGAGTCTGTGGTGGAAGTGCACGTACATGGCGGGACGAAGAGGAAGGCTGAGTTACCGCCTCGACATGGCAAGGGGAAAGACGTGAAGAGAGTGAGGGCGGCCTTGTTCGGGACGGGGTCGGCCAGTGGAGCGGGGTCGGCTAGTGGGGAGAAGGGACCAGAATCTGGTTTAATCGAATTGCCAAAAATATCTGTGAGGAAGGATATTGCAATCACCCTCCCAGATACCATTGTAAATTCCATTGACGGCATGGATGCGGACCATATTGTGAGGACGATGGTCGAGTTTGGAAGTAAGGCCTTAATATTGAGCCGTCATGTGGGGTCTTTATATAAGAGGGAGGTGAAGGAGGGGGGTAGGGAAAGGGTGGAGGAGTTGCAGAGGAAGGTTGACAAGCTTGAGGAGGAGAAGGCTGCGTTGGAGAAGGCGAATGAGAGTTGGGAGGTAGAGAGAAAAAGGTTGATAATGTTGAGGGTTCGTTGTTTGGACTCAGAGGAAAAATTGAACAAGAAAATAGGGGAGTGGGAAGAAGATTATGAAGAGTTGAAAGAGAAGTATGATGGTGTCGTGGGAGAGCTTGACGACTTGAAGAATAGTATTATACAAGAACATATCAATGGTTTTGAGAAGGGATTGTGTCAAGCGGCTTTTTTCCATCATGATGTGGACATAACGGACCCAAAGTTCGATGTGAATAAGGGCGTTGTTGACGGGAAGCTGGTCTAGGAGGACGAGGACAGTGCGAATGAGGAAGTGGAGGAGAAGGCGACAAAGAAGGAGAAGAAGGCGGGCGATTCCGAGGAGGTGGCACCTGTCGTAGCAGAATAGGATTTGAATCTTAATTGATTCGAAAATATTATTTGAGCCTATATCTGTAACATTTGGTACATTCTTGCACTTGTGTTTAAATGTGATTAAGATTCTGTATGTTATTATGTATGTCGTGTTTTGATGATATGTGGTGTATGTGTGATACAATCGATTGTATGTTAAGGGTATTCGACCCAGGCCGCTTACTTGTAAGGGTAGGGAACTTAAAACGAATTAAGCACAAGTTAAGGGTGTTCGACCCAAGCCGCTTACTTGGGGTAAGGGTGGGGAACTTAAACGAATTAAGCAAAAGATAAGGGTGTTCGACCCAGGCTGCTTACTTGGGTAAGGGTGGGGAACTTAAAACGAATTAAGCACAAGTTAAGGGTGTTCGACCCAGGCCGCTTACTTGGGGTAAGGGTGGGGAACTTAAATGAATTAAGCAAAAGATAAGGGTGTTCGACCCAGGCCGCTTACTTGGGGTAAGGGTGGGAAACTTAAATGAATTAAGCAAAAGATAAGGGTGTTCAACCCAGGCCGCTTACTTGGGGTAAGGGTGGGGAACTTAAATGAATATGAGATTAAAACGTAGAAAAGTTGTATAGTTGAGAACCCTTCTTTTTATTTATTGAATATGGGTGCCTCGTTAAAACCTCCTTGGCCAAAACCCTCCTTAGGGAGAAAAGACCAGGTGAGGAAAAAGAGTACACCCAGGGTTACAAGTGTTTGGTTTAGTGTAGCATACATTTAACTGAAATAGAATTTGAGGTGCGATACATTCCAAGTGTTGGGAATCTATTCCCCAGATAAGTGTTCCAAGCGGTAAGCTCCTCCTCCTGCATCTTCGCATATGCGGTATGGACCGTCCCAATTGGTAGAGAACTTGCCATCCTTCTTTCTAGCACTGCTGGCCATTCTCCATACTAGGTCCCCGATAGCGAATGATCGTGGACATAGGTTTGCATTATATTTTCTGGCAGCTCGTTGTTTGGCAGCTAAATTGCGTATCTGGGCTTTTTCTCTGAGTTCGGGTAGAAGGTCGAGATGTATGGCCATGTTTTGGTGGTTGTGGGTTGGGTCGTATAGTTCTTGGCGCAGGGATGGTTCGCCAATTTCAACTGGTATCATGACGTCTGCACCGTAAACTAGGCTGAATGGGGATTCGTTTGTTGATGATTGAGGGGTGCATCTGTAAGCCCATAGCACTTCTACTAACTCTTCGGGCCATCGGCCTTTGGCGGTATCTAATCTCTTGCGTAGCTCCACGAGGATAACTTTGTTTGCCGCCTCTGCTTGTCCATTGGTTTGTGGATGTTCTACAGAACTTGTGATGTGCTTGATGCCTAGGCCAGTGTAGAACTTGGCTAGCTCTTTGTCAATAAATTGTCGGCCATTGTCTGTGATGATGGTATGTGGAACACCATATCTGCATATAACATCCTTCCAAACAAATTACTGAACTTGCTGGGCCGTGATGGTAGTTAGCAGCTTGGCTTCTATCCATTCGGTGAAGTAATCGACGGCTACAATTAGGAATTTCACCTGTCCTTTGCCAGGTGAAAAGGGACCGAGAATGTCCATTCCCCACTTAGCGGATGGCCATGGGGATAGTATGTGGTGTAGTTGTTCTTGTTTCTGGTGAATAAGGTTGTCATGTTTCTGGCATGGTTTGCACTTTCTGACATAATCCTGGTAGTATGCTTCTATAGTCGGCCAGAAGTATCCGACTCTAAGAATTCTGGTGACCATGGTGCGTGCGCCGGAATGGTAGCCACAAATGCCTTCGTGTAGCTCTTTAATAATATATTGTGTTTGTTCTGCCGTGACACACTTGAGAAGGGGTTGGCCGTATCCGCGTTTGTAGAGGTCGTCGCCTATCATGGTGTACCTGGCGGCCTTAGCCAGCCAAGTTTTGTCCGCATCTTGAGGGGGGTTGCCGGTTTTGAGGTACTGGATATAGGGGGTGGTCTAGTTATGGCTTTGGGAGGGGGTGACGTTGTTAGTTGGGGGGTGGATTAAATTTTGAAAAGTGTGTGTGATGGAGGGCGTAGATAGTGTTTGCTATAATAAGGATCGGTGATGGTTTTATAACTTGGTGTTGGCTAATTTGGAGAGGATATCGACTCTGATGTTGTCGATCCTTGGGATGTGTTCGATGCGGACTTGTTCGAAGGCGGATTGAATGACTGCACGGACCAGATGGTAATACTGTAGAAGGATGGGGTCTTTGATCTGGAAGTCGTCATTTAGATGGCCTATAGTGAGCTTGGAGTCGGTTTTGCATGTTAATTTCTTGACACCTACTTCGCGGGCCAGGGAAAGGCCAACGAGGATTGCTTCGTACTCGACTTGGTTATTTGACGTTTTGAAGGCAAAGTGAAGGGATTTTTTAATGAGGATGTCATTGGGGCCTTCTAAGACGATGTCAGCGTCGACACCTTTTGGATTTGAGGAACCATCTACATGAAGCGTCCACTGGTCCTCTGTGGGTATGTGCTGGAGGTCGTTGACGAAGTCTAAAAGACATTGGGCTTTAATGGGGCCATGGGGTTCATAGCG
>Ga0214542_1003262_pt1 | contig 33298 bp, 16 predicted proteins | sample CNSS1metaG_FD_160096 | JGI IMG/M metagenome (GOLD analysis project Ga0214542, IMG submission 160096) | Root nodule microbial communities from cowpea collected in UCLA plant growth center, Los Angeles, California, USA - CNSS1 | ecosystem: Host-associated > Plants > Roots > Nodule | place: USA...
TTATTAATTAAAATATAAAAAAAAAAAAAAAAAAACATCATTTTCTTATGTCGGGTGAGGGTGTTGAGAATCATATATAAAACCCATCACCCATATACTAATTGTATAGTCAATTAAAGGCACCAAAAACAAGTAATGCTGAATATGTTTTTTTTTAACCATATGTTTCATAATTTAATCACGTTCCATTTAAATATTGAGCCATTATCATTGGGTTAGTAGCCACTAATGATGAGCATCACCATTTAACTATACCAATAAACCTATTCAGAATCTTAAACAACGTAGGATTATCTTAAAAAGTGTCTTTCATAGTGATAATTGGAATACGCCTGAAAATCAAGATCGAATTTCCCCACGTTTTTGTCCATTATTTAAATATATTTTCTTCATGAACAAAAATAGTAATATAATAGAAAAACACGTGAATTATATATTGTTGGGGGTTATGAGTACATCAAATGTTTAACACAAATTTTAAATCCCTCATTGGTAATATCAACCTATTTGTTCAGCTTAAAAAAATAATTGAAAAACCTAAAACTAAAATATCCAAAAGAAATAGTGTAAGGGTTTGTTTATAAGTTTTTAAGTCAAACTTAATATTAAAAAATCTATATAAAAAAATTAAATTTACACCCGTTCGTATAGTATTATTTGATTATATACAATATAATATCTCTATATGATTATATATTATTAATTTTTTAATTAGGCATATATCATTCTCGAGAGAAACACAAGTATCACGTGCACTTTAAACACAAAGAAATAGAAAAAAAAAAACATGGACCGATCTATGTAGCTATGGAGGTAGAGTAAAAGTGGGAACAAAACTTGTAGACTTTGTAGGCATTTTTTATTTATAATTAAAACTACAAATCAAAAAGTTTGCACAACCTTTGATATTATATTGCAAACCTAAAACCTAACCTAAGTCTTTACATGTTTGGCCACATTTAAGGCGAAAATACCGGATCATTCATAATTGAGACATGAATAAAGGAGCTTTTATGGCAAAAAAAAAGTATTCACCTATTAAATAATTTCTTGAAATGCAGTATTATAATTAACATGGTTAAAAAATTTATATTTCATGTCAATTTTGTCTTGAATTTTTTTTTTCAGGAAATACTTACAAATTTTGTTATGAAAAAAGTTTGCAGGAAATTGTTACCAATTTTTATGCAAAATATTTTGTATAAACTTTTCGCAACAATTTTTGTATGAATACTTACAAATTTTTATAATTTTATAAGAAATAATTATCCATGAAGTAATTACTTACAAATTAAGATTCTTAGAAAAAATAACAGAAAAAAGTATTTTCTTGTAAATTTTGTTAACAAATTTGCAGAAAAATCTTCATGTAGTATGAGAATGAGAATTTTTAGTAATGTAATTGTTGTTGGTAACTAATATTACTAGTCTTTACTGTAGTAGACTAATCACAAGACTTGAAAGATTAAAATTTAAGAATTTTACAATCCATTCTATATGTATATACACTGATCAATAAAGTAAATACCTATATTAAATTTTGTTTTTCAACTTATTCTCGACTAAAATAAATAAATTAAAATTGTTAAACAAGATGAGAATCATTCTTAATTAAAAGAAAAAAAATACTCAAATTAAAAAATATATAATGTTCTTTCAATTGAAGTTAACGACTATTAAATTGCACAATCGCATGTGACTGGTTATTGAGGTTAATTAATTTAATATATTCACATCTTTTTAATGTGTAAGATTTTAATATTGGAAGAGAGATCCAGAAGCGAAGAATTAAATGACCTTATAAACTACATTTTTTTCTCAAGTTACTTTATATTGTTGTTGTTTTTTATTTTATTTTTTATATTTGTGTCTTTCCAAAGCTTCGGTATCTTTTTATAGATATATTTTCTTTCACATATTTACAACTATTTATCTCATGATAACTTTTTAAATTTTGTTTAATGCTTAACAATAACTATTTAATAGTCATATTTTTGTTTAATGCTTAACAATAAGTATTTAATAGTCATAATTTTGTCTAATGCTAAACAATAAGTTTATTTGCGACCAATATTTGAATTTGTATTAATATTATATATAAAATAATTTACTCACCATTAAAATTAGTTATTGTTAAAATATTTTTTACATTTTTTAAAATTTAAAGTTCTAAATATATCATTATAACATTTGTTTTTACTTATTTTATTATCTTTAAAATAATTTCATGTAAAGTATATGAATTAGAAAAAAAATTCAAAAGTTTATAAAAATAATATGTTTTGATGAAATTGTTTTTAAACGAAATAAAATTATATTTTTTAACAAACTAATTTATCTTAAAATAGGAGTCGAGGTAAAAATAAAACAAAATGGAAACTGATAAATAACTTTCACTTTTGAACTCTTATCTTGAACCTTAATATTTAAATAAATTGTAGAGAAAATGTCTGTATCAACACACACCCTTCTGATCTATATATACTAGGACTGATCATAATAGAAAAATTAATAACATTTGAAGTTTTATATATATATAGTAATCTTATGTAGTGTATGTCAATATAGAAATCAGCAAACTAAAAGATTGAGATGTGACTAATTTTAATATATATTGTTGGACAAGAATAAAGAAGAAAGTGACTTGATTCGAAAGGCAAGGAGGAGCCATGAGATTAAAAAAAATGGCAAAGAGTTAAAGTGATAAATATTCAATGATAGAATTTCATTTTGGAATTTATCAGAGGAAAAACATATCTAGCAGAAAATAGGGGAATATTGAAGTGTTGAAAGGAATCATATTTCAAACTAAATATTTGGAAATGAACATGTGCCATATATACTTCAAAATTATTGTTCACATTCTAAATATAGACAGACAAGTCCAGAGAGAGTGTAGGGCTAAGTTTTGTAGCACAATATAATATGGTTGCTAAGGATATATAAAGGCAAAAAGTATATTAAAATTATAAATCAGAATCATATTAATGATATATATATATATACCAACACATTATCATTGATGTGTGTTTTAGTTAGTGCTAGAAAAAGAGAGGTCCAAAACATACAGCTACAAATACATGTGTTGGAATATAATTATTATGTTGAAGCAAGTTAGGCATGGCAGCTCACTGATGCAAGAAAAGTGGAATATGCTTTGTAAACATATATATATATATATATATATATATATATATATATCTTCCTCCATGCTTCTCACCAACACATAATGCAGTTCTAAGTTTCTCTTCTAAAATATCAAACAGACAATTAACAATGTTGATGGCCATATTTTATATTTTATCTTTAGTTTTCTAGGTTTTGACAATCTGTGAGATGTATTCTGACAAGGTTGTCGGATATATGAACACCTTTCTTCATTAGCACGTGTAGTTATTTGTTGATTCTGTCTGAAACCCTTTTTTTTTATTCTCTTCTGCTAAACCTAATAAGAGAGAAAGAAAAGAGAGAAGAAAACAGTATTAATATCTCACAAAAATTGTCATAGTTTTGTTTGTATGTATTATATTAACTGACAATTTTATTATATAATAAATAAAAGTAGATCTGCATAATCTGTAGATATATATTAGTGAAAATATCTCATCAATTTATATTTAGGGAGAGAGGTTTTGCCAATACTGTTCATTGTAGTTAATCATAAAAGATTTTTTGGTCTCTGTAAGAGAATCTATCAGTGTTGAACTTTTATTCATTCATATATATATATATATATATATATATATATATATATATATATATATATATATATATAGATGTAAATGAGTATTAAATAATCATGATTCAATACCAAATTAATATGGCATTTGATGCAATACATTATATATGTATTAAATATTATAAGCTCTATTCACGGGGAGGGACATTAGAACCTGAAGTGGTGATTTATTTATAATAAAATACCAAAAAAGGTGGCAAATTGCAATAAACCGACAATGGCCAAAGTGTGACATGAAATGAGAGTACTAAATAATTAGAAAGAAAGAGGAACGAGTGGTGTGATGGAAAAATGTTGGTATGTCATATCATCTTTCTCCAAAACTTGACAAAAAATTGTGACAATCTATTGGATTTTGAAGATTAAAGAATTGAAAAACAAACAAAGAAATGAAACGAGAAGCACAAAATCATCTTTAACAACCCCACAATACTACACACAAAAAGCCTTTGATCATGATATTATTCATTAGAATATGCCTCTCTCACTCTTTCAAGTCATGACAGAGATGCACATGGACCTGTGTTCACACTTCACTCCTCACTCTTATATATATATATATATATATATATAGGCTTTGGAAACCAAAATCATCTCATTGTGATGTGCCCCCACAACACACAATTTCTCACTCACTCTAACAAGGTTTTCATACAATCTTCATATTAAAAGGGTTCTCCAAGAATGGATGAGACTGAGACACAGAAGGTAGAGATGAGAAGAAAAGGAAGAGCTTCCATAGCCATAATTTTGAGATATGCTGATTGGATTGATGTTGTGCTCATGCTAATGGGTGCTTTGGGAGCAATTGGAGATGGCATGTCCACAAATATTTTGTTGCTGTTTGCAAGCCGTATCATGAACAGCCTAGGTTACAGTAACAACAACCAACAACAAAGTAGTACTAAGACTTACATGGCTGAGGTTGAAAAGGTTGACTCATATTCCTTAAATTCTTGTTTCACTTTTCTGCACACTGTTTTCTGACCAACTAATATGTTTCTCTCTCTTCTTTCATTTTTGTTTTTTGATTGTCACTTGCAGTGCAGCTTATATTTTGTCTACTTGGGATTAGCAGTGATGGTGGTGGCCTTCATGGGTAATCCAAATTCAAACCTTCTTTTGCTTTACTTTTTGAGGACAAAGGTGTGAACACTGTAATAACTAATGTGCAACATTTAGCTATAGCATCTAACTGTAGTAGCCACTAACTAGAACAACCTCAATTTTCACATGTTTAATTTGGCAGACATGTTTTTGGTCATTATATTATGAAACCCTAAAAAGTAGACTAGTATTTTCTTAAACTTTTGATCAGAATAGGAACTTCTTGAGAAAACACTAGTTAATCAATACTTGATATGCTTAACTGCAGAAGGGTATTGCTGGAGCAAAACAAGTGAGAGACAGGTTCTGAGAATTCGTTACAAGTACTTGGAAGCTGTCCTGAGACAAGAAGTAGGGTTTTTCGATTCTCAAGAAGCAACCACTTCTGAAATCATTAACAGCATATCAAAAGACACTTCTCTCATCCAAGAAGTTCTGAGTGAAAAGGTCATATTCTTCTCCTAGTTTAGGCAACATCAATTGTTTTGTACCATGAAAATCTTTGTAATTTTATGTTGTCTTCTTCTCATCCTTTCTCAGGTGCCCCTATTTTTGATGCACTCATCATCATTCATATCTGGGGTTGCGTTTGCCACATATTTTTCTTGGAGATTGGCGTTAGTAGCATTCCCAACGCTGCTTCTTCTGATCATCCCTGGCATGATTTATGGAAAGTATCTAATCTATTTGTCGAAGTCCTCTGTGAAAGAATATGGCAAAGCAAACAGCATTGTAGAACAGGCACTTAGCTCAGTGAAAACAGTGTATTCATTCACTGCAGAGAAGAGAATCAGTGGGAGATATTCAGACATATTGTGTAGAACCTCAAGGCTTGGAATCAAACAAGGAATAGCAAAGGGTCTTGCAGTAGGAAGCACAGGTCTCTCTTTTGCAATATGGGCTTTCATTGCTTGGTATGGAAGCCGTTTGGTTATGTACAAAGGTGAAAGTGGTGGAAGAATCTATGCATCAGGCATTTCCTTCATAATGTGTGGACTGTAAGTAACTATGTCTCTCTCTTTTCCTTTTGCATTCAACTTTAATTTCCAATCTAACTCGCTAAATCCTAACCTAATCCACAAAGCTATAAACATATGCTACCATCACTGCATAAAAAATCTGATACATGAATCCATCAAGGTTTATTCATCACCAATGATCACATGTTTCAATCATGCATGAAATTTCATTACATTATTTTTGTGGCTGATGTAAAGTATATTAAAGTAGCAGGTCGATGGATCTTAACAATCAATTAAAAATTGGGATAGGGCCAGAAAGTTCAATCAATCTAAAGTTAAGAATACATTTATAATCTTACATGATCTAGTTGTCATGGCCAGACATTATCATAGTTCTCTTTAGAAAAAGGGAATTAAAAACAATATATTAGTTTAATTCTACATAACTATAGCCTTTCTGTATGATAAGATTGGAATCAAATCGGTTCAGAAAAAGTCTCGGTGTCTTTATCTTTAGTAATAATGCACCAAATATTTTAGTATCTTACAAAATGATATTTAATTTGAAGACATAGTAGTGGCAATATCTTCGGTAAAGGAGGCAATTGAAAGAAGTGGTGACTTCATTGAAATGCTCTTTCTTTCAAAGAAAGTGATCTCTTTAAGCAACTCTAAATGAGATATCCCTTAATAATTGTCGATATTTTCATCTCATTGCGATCCTCCTTGTCTCGAGTAACATTTTTCACACGTTCTTTCTGAACCAATATCGAATAGATTTTATTCAGACTCGACAAAGGATCTAGGATAAGAATTATATTGCATATTCTTCTTTAAAGTTAAAAACCATACAAGAAAAAAGACTTATAAACAGTGGTGTATTTTTTGTTCTTTGCTGATTCTTGGAATGCATGTTAACATGTAGATCTCTTGGAGTGGTGCTTCCTGATTTGAAGTACTTCACAGAAGCATCTGTTGCAGCATCAAGAATATTTGACATGATTGATCGAACACCATTAATTGATGGTGAAGACACAAAAGGGCTTGTGTTGGATCACATGAGTGGGAAGGTAGAGTTTGAGCATGTGAAATTCACATACCCTTCTCGTCCAGATATGGTTGTGCTCAGTGATTTCAATCTGCAAGTGGAAGCAGGGAAAACGGTTGCTCTAGTTGGTGCAAGTGGAAGTGGCAAATCCACAGCAATAGCATTGATGCAGAGATTTTATGATGCAGATGAAGGTGTTGTGAGGGTTGATGGTGTAGACATAAAAACCCTAAAATTGAAATGGATAAGAGGGAAAATGGGGCTTGTGAGTCAAGAACATGCCATGTTTGGAACTTCCATAAAGGAGAATATTATGTTTGGGAAAACAGATGCTACCATGGATGAAATAGTTGCAGCAGCTACAGCAGCCAATGCTCACAACTTCATAAGGCAGCTTCCTGAAGGTTATGAAACTAAGGTGAATCACTTTATTCAATGAACTTTGTTTGAACAAAATTTATCCAAACAAGTACTTAAAATTAGTTAAAATCAATCTACTTTAGTTAAAAACAAATAATGAAAAGAACTTTTATAAAAGTTAATTTACAACTAGGGAAATAAAATATTCTTAACAAAAATTAACTTTTATATTTTTAGAATAAATAAATAAATAAATAATTACGAAGGATAATGTTAAATGATAATAAAAAATAAAAAAAAAATTGTGTCTGAATGTTTATGTATATATGGCTATAAAATTTTCTTTCTGTTGACCTTGCAACTAGTTAACTTAACTTCAATCGCTCAAATTTCCAATACAATTCTACTTGGTTGAATTTACTAATAGACACTAATAAAAGAAAATAAAAATAATGATGCAACTTCATAGATAGAATTGATTTATATAGAAAATTGAAATGGATATGATTAATTTATAAAAGAAGTTTAATTTATTTTTTGTTCTTCTCCTACATATGCAAAGGCTTAATTAAGGACATAATCAATTTAAGTATTTTTAATTAATTTTTTATTGAAAACATTGTTATATAAATGCTCAAAATGTTTTCTTTCTTATTATTTGTATAGTAAGTTAATCGATGAGTTGGAATCGAATAAAAAAAGTAACACTCATATAAACTTTTAAGAACAACAAAAAATGCACAAGTTTATGAACTAGATAAATCTTAATTAAGCTTCTTCCAAAAAAGTGTTATCTGTTTATCTGTCAATACTATTAAGCATGTGTTTGGAAGAAAATAAATATTGTGATTATTAGAAGCTTTCTGCGAAAGATACAAGCTCTAGTTTACAATTTCACCACCATAGATGCTTAATCTACACATAAAAGTTTGATTCTACATTTTATATTATCAGAAAAATGCAGCTATATATTACTAACCTAATCAATTTTCAAGTAGATCGGAGAAAGGGGAGCACTTCTTTCAGGAGGACAAAAGCAGCGAATAGCCATTGCAAGAGCCATCATAAAGAATCCTGTAATTCTCCTACTTGATGAAGCAACCAGTGCTCTTGACTCTGAATCAGAATTACTGGTTCAGAATGCCCTCGATCAAGCATCCATGGGGAGAACTACATTGGTAAGTGCAATCATCAATGTATTAGTATAATCAGAGTTCAGATGCTTTACTGGATTTTTGGTGTTGTGTTGTGCCGTGTCTTTAAAATACACCGATAAACAAACATCAAGATTGTTTATCGGTGTATTTTGAAGGCACAACAGAGAAACAAGACATAAAAATAAGTAGAGAATTCAGATTCGTATATCAGAATAAAACAAGTGTCAATAACAGGAACTGAACTTGATCAGGTTGTTGCACACAAGCTATCGACTATCCGAAATGCAGACCTGATAGCAGTTGTTAGTGGTGGTCGAATCATTGAAACCGGCACACACAATGAACTCATCAACAGACAAAATGGCCACTATGCAAATCTAGCAAAGTTACAGACACAATTGAGCATGGATGACCAAGATCAAAATTCAGAACTAGGTGCTCTTTCAGCACCAAGAAGCAGTGCAGGTAGACCAAGCACAGCAAGGTCAAGTCCTGCCATATTTCCAAAGTCACCATTGCCTGCTGAAGCCACCACCACCCCATCTCCAGTTTCTCACCCTCCACCATCTTTCACCAGACTTCTCTCTCTCAATGCTCCTGAATGGAAACAAGGTCTAATTGGAACCCTCTCAGCCATAGCCTTTGGCTCAGTTCAACCACTATATGCTTTAACCATAGGGGGCATGATTTCTGCCTTTTTTGCCAAAAGCCATCTAGAAATGATGCACAGAATCAGAACTTATTCATTGATTTTCTGTTCTCTTTCCCTTGCCTCCATCACTCTCAATCTCTTGCAACACTACAATTTTGCTTACATGGGAGCCATGTTAACCAAAAGGATAAGGCTGCGCATGCTGGAGAATATCTTAACCTTTGAAACTGCTTGGTTTGATGAGGAACAAAACTCCAGTGGAGCATTATGCTCAAGGTTGAGCAATGAGGCTTCCATGGTGAAGTCTCTTGTGGCAGATAGACTCTCTTTACTGGTGCAAACCACTTCTGCTGTCACCATTGCAATGATCATAGGGCTTGCCGTGGCTTGGAAGCTAGCTCTTGTTATGATAGCAGTGCAGCCACTCACAATTCTCTGCTTTTATACAAGAAAAGTGTTGCTCTCCACACTCTCAACAAAATTTGTTAAGGCACAGAATCAGAGTACACAGATTGCAGTGGAGGCAGTTTATAACCACAGAATTGTGACTTCTTTTGGGAGCATTCCAAAAGTTCTAAGTCTATTTGATGAGGCGCAAGAGGCTCCAAGGAAGGAGGCTAGGAAGAAGTCTTGGCTAGCTGGCATAGGAATGGGTTCTGCTCAGTGCCTAACGTTCATGTCATGGGCTTTGGATTTCTGGTATGGTGGTACTTTGGTTGAAAAGAGAGAAATATCAGCTGGGGATGTGTTCAAAACATTTTTTGTGCTGGTGAGCACGGGCAAGGTCATAGCTGATGCTGGAAGCATGACTTCTGACCTTGCCAAGAGCTCAACAGCAGTGGCATCTGTGTTTGAAATTCTTGACAGGAAATCACTAATTCCCAAGGTATGTTAGCTCTGTATATTATTCGCGCATCCTATAGCATCAAAATTTGTTCAGAATAATTTAAATGTGAGTCTAAGTGTCACATCAGATAAAAATAACAAAGTTATACACCATATAAGATGCAAAACTCATAATTTATGTCATTTTTATTTCGTGTGAGGCTTAAACTCACATTTGGATTATTCCCGACAAAACTAATGGTGCAACACTTTTATTAATCTTATTTGCACACTTGCATAGACACAAGCACAGCTATGCTTCCCTATCATAAATATGTTACAACTTTTACTGATGAAATGGTGTTATTTTTAGGCTGGAGATAACGCTAGTGGCATTAAGTTGGAAAAGATGAGTGGTAAGATAGAGTTGAAGAATGTAGATTTTGCTTATCCAAGCAGGGCAGGAACACCAATTTTGCGCAAGTTTTGCTTGGAGGTGAAGCCAGGAAAAAGTGTTGGGCTGGTTGGAAAAAGTGGATGTGGAAAATCAACAGTGATTGGCTTAATCCAAAGATTCTATGATGTGGAGAGAGGTTCAGTAAAAGTGGACAATGTAGACATAAGGGAATTAGACATTCACTGGTACAGACAGCACACAGCACTAGTGAGCCAAGAACCTGTGATATATTCTGGCAGCATACGTGAGAACATTTTGTTTGGGAAGCAAGATGCAACTGAGAATGAAGTAGTTGAGGCTGCAAGAGCTGCAAATGCTCATGAGTTCATCTCGTAAGTTTTCTCTCTACATGGATACTACATGCTCACTTGTTTTAACCATAAACTGTCATATTCATTTGTGAAAAGTATATACAATCAAATTTAACAAAGTTGCTTCATGGTTAATATACTCAAACACATCCACATGTTGTGACAGACCTACGTGTACATCAGAGTGTGCATGTGTATACTAGAGTATGCAGGTGTACTCTCTGGTTTTATTAAAATTATTACTAAGTATCTGAAAATTTTATTTTGTCCTCCTTAATCTTATATATTTAAACTCGCTAACCGGTGTTTTATGATACACATTCACTTGTGTATAGTTGAGAGTGTACAAATACATTATATGACATGTCGACTTAAGGTCTTAGTTCCGTCAGTGTCCACATGTCTGATATGATTTAGACAAAGTTGCCTGAGATAATTGTGAGTGTGTAAAGAAGTGAATTTTCCATGTTGGTGTGATGTAGATCACTTAAAGAAGGATATGAAACTGAATGTGGAGAAAGGGGAGTGCAGTTATCAGGAGGGCAAAAGCAGAGAATAGCAATTGCAAGGGCCATAATTCGGAACCCAAAGATACTACTTCTTGATGAGGCAACAAGTGCATTGGATGTGCAATCAGAACAAGTTGTGCAAGAAGCACTTGATAGGACTATGGTAGGAAGAACCACCATTGTTGTGGCACATAGGCTTAACACTATCAAAGAGCTTGATTCAATTGCTTATGTGTGTGAGGGCAAGGTCCTGGAACAAGGAACCTATGCTCAACTTAGGCACATGAGAGGTGCCTTCTTCAACCTTGCCAGCCATCAAATCCAAACTTAGGTACCATAATTGTATAATTTTCATGTACAAAAAGAAAGTATATGCACTCTTTCGTTGTGGAAAAGTTAATTCAGAATCATGGTTTCACATTCAGAATTATGTAATCTGAAATTTAAAAGGGTTGTTCCATTTTTGTGGAAAGGTTAGAAGATTTTACATGTATGATCAACCTTTTCTGAAACAAAGAAGGTGTGAACTATTCTTATAAGGAGTTTAGATTCTCTACTGGTTTTTTTAGTATTGTTCTTTGTTGAGCATTAAAAATACATTATATTGGTCTTTTAATTATCTTTTTAATATATTTGAAAATCTCAAAAATAGCGATACTCGGTATATCATGGAGACACAATAGAAAAAAAGTACTAAAAAAATTTATAAAGGATAGAAAGAAAAAGTCAAATGCATGGGCCTGCATCTCCCTATGTTTCTTTCTGCACCCCAATATAAAAAAAACTTTCCATTTTACCCTTTTTATGCATTCCGGAAATTAAAAAAAATGATTAATCCGAAAGTTAAATGAATTTTTTATTGTGTAATCCGGAAACCAACTAACTTTTGAATTATATAATCTGAAAATTATTTTTAGCTTTCGGGTTGTGCAAGCTGGAAGTCTTTCTTAAAAATAAAATTGTACAATTTGAAAAAGGGTAAAATGGGAAATTTATTTATTTGAGGTTAAAGGAAGAAAGTTATGGAGGGCAGAAAAAAAATAAGTGCCGTTGTAGTTGGTCAATGTTTAGGCTAATCTAAGGTGAATTGGGTTTCAGGACAACTTTTTTGGTCCAATGCATAAAAATGCATAACATTGAAGGGCCCGTATTATATGTCCAAATTAGGGGGCTTCTTCCTGCAGCCCCAAACCTTCTCTTTTACCTTCAATAATTATCCTTTTGACTCTCTATTTTCTTTACTCCCAAACTAACTCCACCGCCTTCTTCTCCTCCCACTTCTCCTTCTCCATCCTCTCCTCTCCCTCCTGTCCCTCCGGCGAAGGTCTCGCCTTCCTCATCGCCTCCTCCACCCACTTCCCCGCCCTCTCCATGGGCCTCCCCCAACCCTCTCCCAGCTCAACCTCCTTCGTCACACTACCTTCGACCCCTCCCTCAGCGACATCAACGACAACCACGTTTTTAATATTAATTTTTTTAGAAACGGATTTCGGAATCCGTTTCATATTTTTCTGAAACGGATTTTCGATATCCGTTTCACAATTTATTTTTTTTGTGAAACGGATTTCAGAATCCGTTTCAAAAAAGTATGAAACGGATTTCGAAATCTGTTTCACAAATTTTTTTTTTCTAGAAACGGATTTCGGAATCCGTTTCATACTTTTATGAAATGGAATTTGAAATCCGTTTCATACTTTTCTGAAACGGATTCCGAAATCCGTTTCACAAATTTTAATTTCTTTTTTGTGAAACGGATTTCGGAATCCGTTCATACATTTCTGAAACGGATTCTGAAATTCGTTTCACAAATTTTTTTTTTGTGAAACGGATTTCGGAATCCGTTTTATACATTTCTAAAACGGATTCTGAAATTCGTTTCACAAATTTTAATTTTTTTTTGTGAAACGGATTTCAGAATCCGTTTCATACTTTTTTGAAACGGATTTCAAAATTCATTTCATAAAAAAACATGAAAATTTATGAAACAGATTTCGAAATCCGTTTCTTACTTTTGATTAGGGTCAAAAAGGTAATTATTGGGGGTACAGGAGAAGGTTTGGGGTGCAGAGAGAAGCCCCCCAAATTATGTCCAAATGGGCTTGTACAAGTGTTGTACATGGGTACGATCCGAATCCAATATCAAATGTAATACCAATTTCAAATATAATAAAAGCAATATCTTTTGGAACTTCTTAATGTAGAATGTTATTGCTCATGCAATTGTAAGTACAAGGATCCTAACGTGAAAAGTAAAATGTTGTGATTAAGTTTAGGAGCTCTCGTCTAAAAAAAAAACTAATTTGTAGTTTTAAATACTCTTTCACATACATTTTTGTTTTCTATATTTTATCCGAAAAAATTTTAGTGTGTGATTAATTTTCAGTCTATGGAGAGGATTAGGGAGGTCAACGGTGGGTACAAATAGTGCCTACCCGAAAAAAAATAAAAATCATTCGTTTACCTGTCGAATATTTATTTAAAAAATATCTGCAAATTTTTTTAATACTTGCAGGTACTTGTGAATATCTTCATACCCATTAATATTTAAAAATGATACATATTTTATAATTTTTTAAAATAAAATTATAAAATATATAAAATATGATATTACATAAATTAAATTTTAATTTTAATTAAATTTATCTTAATAAAATATAAATAAATAAAATGTATTTAATTAAATTTAACTTAATAAAATATAAATTAAATTTTAATTTTATGCGAGTAACGGATACCCGCAATATAGATAGTATGATACCCACATCCAACCTGTTGATAAACGAGTATTACTTGTTACTCGTAGGTAACAAATACCTACTAACTACTTGTCATGAATTTTATTTACTAATGTCCACGAATATAAATATTTTTGTCATCTCTAAAGAACAAATCAAACAATTTTTAACTTCTAAGAAAAAAGGCCATAATTATTATAATGAAGCTTTTGTTTTTTTTTATTTGAAATAAACATAATTATTATGAATTAAAACCAAAGTTCCATGCAATAAATAAATTAAGGTCATAACACTCTCTTGAAAATTTAAGTGAGATCTAAATATATATTATATAAAAATGAAAAAATTAAATATCATATAAGATTTTGATTTAAAAATAATGTAAATATTTTATGTGAGTTATACTTGAATCATATTTATATAATTTCTCTTTAACAAAATTTCTTTTGATGTTAGACTCATCGATTGTACTTAACTTATGATTATTATGAATTGATTAGCTACACTCCATTTATTTAGTAGTGAGTGATTCAACAGTACAATCTATCTCCCATACATTTAAATTGAGGAAAAAAAAATACCTTTCTTAAACAAAAGCATTTTCATTATGAAAAACATTTTCATTATAATTGCATGAGTTCGGTTATTTGTCACTGTTTTTCCCTTTATAGTTAGTATCCATTGCATCACGATTTTTTTCTGAATTCAGTACTTTCTCCCATAATTATGAAACTAGAACACCATGTTAGACACAACTGTCTAATAAGGTAGTTGAAGTCCACTTAAAAGGTACATGCAAAATGATTAAAAAGATCATTTTTTTTAATTGGACGATAAATTATCTATGGCATGTTGTACTCTTTTTTTTCATGCCAATGAAATAAAAATTTAGAAGTAAATTGGTAATATTACGATTCATTTCACATAATATTTAGTAATTATTGTTTTTTAAAGGGTTAAATATGTTTTTGGTTCCTCAAGTTTTAGTAAAATTTGGAATTAGTCTTTTTTCAAAACTTTTGACAATTTAGTTTTTTATTTTTAGAAATATATGGAATTAGTCATTTTATCTAGATTTTGTTAAATTTATCTAACGTTTCAAGCACATTTCATAATAGTATTTGAATTGTTTATATTGTTTGACCTATTTTCGCTTAAATGCTAACTCAAATATTATCATAAAACGCATTTGAAATCTCAAATAAATTTAACAAAATTTGATTAAAATAACTAAATTCCTATATTTTTAAAGATAAAAAATTAAATTGGTCAAAATTTGTAATAAATAACCGATTGTAAAAGGAGAAAATCATATTTAACTTTTTTTTAAATAATGGTAGAAACTTTTCTTTCCTAAAATGTGTGGGTCGGTGGGCACACAATTTCTACACAATAGCACAAAAATTGTGGCCACGGAAATTAGAAAAAAGAAAAATGAGTTAGTCAAAAAAGTGTCCAGAAAATGTACCCAAGTGTTGATTGATTTGATATGTGGCAACCATATATCCTCTCATCACTGGTATATATGCATGCCATAGGAAAATTTAAAACTATTATGATAATAAGTATTTAGTACACACTTTATATTATATTTTTCTAATACATGCTTTGTTATTATTCAAGATATAAAATCTTAAAAAATTAATTCAATGTAATATAAGATCTACAACAATTTTTAATTTCTAAAATATTTAGGTTTTAAATATTTTTTCATAATTTTGATATTTTAAATAAAGTCTATACAAAAAAATTATTTTATTTAGTGTTTAAAATATTTTTTGAGTATTCTATTATTTTTGTTTCCTCAATAAATATAGCTTTTACTACTGTATTTTTGTGTCTAACTTATCAATCAGTTAATTAATTTATTTTTTTAATCCTTTCCGGTTTGTTGGTTAACTCACGCTTAAAAGAGAAAGAAAATTAGTAATTGATTAATGTTTATTTTATTTAATATTTATAACTTTTTGGTCAACTCATAATTAATATTATAACTATTTTTTGGTCTAAATTTATCTCCTATCTCACCTTGTCTTTTTATAAAGAGTGAAACTGAAAATGATTTTAAACGAATGAAAAGAATTCAATCAATCATACAACATATTATTAATTACGAAACTAGCTTGAGTGTGAATTTTTCAACATGAACTCAAAGCATAACGTTTTTCGGAACGTTGTTCTTACGTTTTGTACTTTAATTACTATTAATTACTAGAATACAAAATAAATATTGTAATTCATACATAAGTCAATTTATAATAATAATTAGGCAATACAATTAAAAGTTCACATTTATGGAAAATACAATAAATTTTCCATTTATTATTTATTTATTAATTATACTTATTATTTAAAGTAAACTAGACATAATAATTGAAAACAAAATTTATTGAAACTATATAAATGAATTAAATTTTAAAGAAAGAGTGAGATGAATAATAAGCATGGATTATTCTCATATCCTCTTAGTCATCACATATATTTATTTGGTCATAATAATAATATTTAAAACATAATTAAATACCAAATATATTAGATTACATATTCCAATCTTTATTCATCACCTCCCTTTGAATAATGTGAGAGATTATCAACAAAGATAGAAAACAGAAAGGTTTGTCTTGAATAGAAAATAAATCCACATTTTCAAACCTAAGTTGTTGGAGTCATGGAAAAACAATAAAAAAATAAATGGTTGTTTACACAACTATATTTGACTAAACCCTATAATTATAAAAAAATCTCATTGTCAATCTCAATTTACAGAAACCCAAAAATCTTAGAAAAACCATTTAAATAAATTTTATCCAAATATTTAGCATGCTTATATACTTAAAACTCAAATTCAAATCTACTGGTTCAACTAAAACAAGAATCTTGTCAACCCGTGTTTGTTTAAGAATAAAAACAAAAATTTATAAAGTATATTAAAAAATATTTAGTAAAAATAATTCCTTTTAACTCTTTAACAAGTGTTCTTAAAACATAAATTAACAATTATTAACATAACGACTTGAATCATATGGTCAAAAACTTGTCCAACTTACTACAATTGCATAAACAAGGATAAGAAAAAATTGAGAACTACAAACTTTTTATTACGTGGAAATCAGCATTCAAGATTAATATCTAAAACTAAGACGAAATGCTTTTATCTTTTTAATTTTTAATTTATGTGAGAATTGAAATTAGTCTTTTTTTATTAAAATCTTAAACTAATTTAATCTTTCTAAATATTTAAATTTAGTTATTTTAATTAAATTATATTAAGTTTAGTTGACGTTTCAAACACATTTTACTCTAATATTTTAATTTATTTATACCATTTGACATATTTTTTCATAGATATTAACTGTGTTGACGGAAAAGAAATCTTTTAATTTTCACTAAAAATTGATAAACAGAAAATATATTTAACCTTTAAAACTATATACTAAAATACAAAAAACACGGTTTAACACGTAAAAAGATAATTAAGAAAATTATATTTGCTCGTTGTTAAATTTTAAATGATCAAAATTTAAAATATAAATAAATTCTAATTTTACATTTAAATTTAAATAGTAAAAACATATTTAAATAAACTTTTAAAAGAATATATATTTACTTATACATACTGTAATTAACAACAAAATTATCATCCAGATAAGATAAGGATAAAATTCTAATTTTGAACAAAAAATAAAGGAAGCAGATCTATGATTCCACAGTAACCTCCAACCAAGAAATTTATATTCATAAACAAGCAGAAAAAAAAATTATTTTTTTCGAAAAAGAAAAGTTATGGCTGCTACAAAATTTCCGTATATAAGCAAAGGTGATTTTGAGTTTTATTTGGTGGTCATTGGAAAGTGCAAAGTGGTTTCAGGAATTTGAGGCTGTCCTTCTTTGCTCTTCAAACATGGGAAAACAGAGTACACAATTCTCTGTCCTCAACTGCATCGACCTTTCCAACTCCGACATCGACCAATCCGTTCGTTTACTCAAACAGGTTTGCTCTTTTACTCTGTTTCATCTCTCTGTTTTCTTGTGATCTTATGTTGTTGTTCTGTTTCAGGCGTGTTTGGATTCCGGTTTTTTCTACGTTGTCAACCATGGCATAAGCCAGGAATTCATGGACGAGGTTTTTACACAGAGCAAGAAGTTTTTCTCTCTCCCCCTCGAGGAAAAAATGAAGATTCTCAGGAATGAAAAACACAGGGGATATACCCCTGTTCTTGATGAACTTCTTGATCCTGAAAATCAAGTTCGTGGTATGTATGCAGTACCCATTTCAGATTTTTCTGCATGTTTGCATGGATTCCACCACCCTCTTTTCTTATCCTTCTTTTTGCTGATTCTGAACCGAAAAATGGTTGCTTTTGGTGTTACTCTCTTGTCATAATTGAAGTTTTGCATGTCTAATCTATCTTGATATTGATGTTTGATGCAAGAATTTGTCACGTTTTACCGAAATAAAACGTCAATTCTAATTAAAAATCAACACAAGAGTACAGAAAGAACTGTATCTTAGTTTTGATCAAACTGAACAAAACTTAAGGTCGGTTTCTTACGTGCTTATAGTGTTGCCTTTCTACCAAAATTGAAGCTTTTTGCATAAAAGATCTATGTTGGTATTTCATGTAAGCCTTTACTGTGCCGAGTATTACAATAAATTCTAATTCTAAAGCACTAGAAGTTTTGAAATAACCGTGTGCAAGTTTTGTCTTTCAAAACCTTAATAACCTCTTCTCTACTTGGTTAAACAGGAGACTACAAAGAGGGGTATTATATTGGAGTTGAAAAAGGTGAAGATGACCCAGAATCGAAGAAGCCTTTCTATGGTCAGAATAAATGGCCTGCACCAGGTAAACGAGTCAACTTTTCTGCCTTCGAAACTTTTATTTACAAATACAAAAAGTCTGTTTTCTACCAGCTGAGTCTTCCAACATTTTGGATTTTATTTTGTTGTTTTAAATTTTTGTTGAACTTTTTTCCTATGTAGATGTTTTGCCGGGGTGGAGGGAGACCATGGAAAAGTTCCATAGAGAGACATTGTACGTTTTACCGATGGTTTATTTATTTATTTTTGTCATAAGATGCTATCTCAGCTAGTATGCTTTTTGATCATTTGTGTTGCATGTGAAATTTAACTATAAGTATATGAAAACCTTGGTCTTTAATAGATGAAGCAAGACTTTGAATTGCAGTTATGATTTTGTCACTTCTTTCTATAATTCAGAAATGTGCTACCTGTGCAGTCACTCTGCTGTCTTGAACATTATGTTTTGCTCAGAATCATGATCATGGACTGTTTTTTAAAACCATGATATGGAGCAGTGTTTGGTTTTCATTTCAACAAAAAACTTTCCATTGTGTTTCTTGTTGGCTGTTCATTCCATTTCAACAAAATCATGATCAAGGTCTTACTTTGTTTATTTTCTTGTCAATGTTATGACTCCTGAAGGAAACTATAGATCATGTTTAACTGCCTTGGTTGTTCATATGGACTCAAATTCTGCATTGAGGGAAAAGGGCTTCACTTTTTCTTTTCTCTAGTAATTTGTTTCTGCCTATTTTGTTGGGTAATCCAGAGAAGTGGGGAAAGCTGTTGCAAAGATAATAGCCCTTGCACTTGATTTGGATGAAACATTTTTTGACCAGCCAAAAATGTTCGGAGAGCCAATTGCAACTCTGCGTTTGCTGCATTATGGAGGTATTGTATGGGATCTTCTTCAAAATAAGTCTTGTAATTTTAATGTAGAAAGTCACAAATTCCGAACTGTGTCACTTTGTTCAATGAAGGTCAAATATCAGATCCCTCAAAAGGATTATATGGAGCTGGAGCTCACACTGACTATGGTTTAATAACACTGTTGGCAACAGATGATGTTTCAGGCCTTCAAGTAAGAAAGCAAATGATTTTTTTTTCTTGAAAATTACAAACATTTGTGTGTTATGAACTTAGACCAATAATGTCTTCCATTGTAGATATGCAAGAATAGGGATGCTAAACCTCAGATATGGGAGGATGTGGCACCATTGAAGGGGTTAGTCCATATGTCATTGTAGCTTTTGTTTCTATTTGCATGCAACATACTTATTTCTTCATCCCTACCTTTTAATTCATGAGTTAATTTCTAACTTCTTCTGACACTCCTTTGTTCTTTCAAGATTAGCTTTTTCTGGATTTGTTTATGGTAGTTTCGTAGCCAGTTTTTGCAATTGTATTCATTGTAAAATTACACTTATCTGCACAACTGATATGTTTCTGAAATTTTAGTTCTTTTTGAGCTGTACTATACAAAGACAAGAACTATGTATGGTACTAGGTTTTAATTTTATTACCTTTGTCATGCCCTTCTGACAGACTGTTTATATTGCAGAGCCTTCATTGTGAATCTTGGTGACATGCTGGAGCGCTGGAGCAACTGTGTTTTTAAGTAAGAAATCTTTCCCACTTTTGAATATTTCTAATTTTGAATTAAGGCAGACGTACTTCTGAGATTAGAGAAATTCAAAAGACAGATATTCATCTGTGTTATGAGCTACTACTGTTGCTGTTCTCTAGAGAAAATTGTAAGCTTCAGAAGTAGCTTAGACTGTGTATGTACACAAGTGATTTGTGATTAGTATTTTTATGAATATGTGATTGGACCTTTGGTGTATTCTCATAGGGCATTTTTTCCTTTAAATTTTGTAATCAAAAAATTACTTTGTATTTATGCTCAGGTCCACACTGCACAGAGTTCTAGGAAATGGTCAAGAAAGATATTCTGTAAGCCTCTTTTTACTATTTACCTTCTATCATTTATATTCATAGCAAAATCGGTGTTAAACTGTTTAATACATAATATATTTAGCCTCCATAAAGACCTCAATATTTATTCATATCTCAGCACTTATCTGGTCAAATATAAATAGTATTTCAATATTTATCTTGTGGTCTTGTGGTTCTCTATTATCTTCTACCAGCATTGGAATTCATAATGCTGAGGACAATTATTGGCTACTGGTTACAGCCTCCAGGATTGACTTCTGTCACGGTCGTTGAAATTTCCAGCACAGTCGGTCTTCCCATTTTTTATTCATTGATAGTGACAACATGAACCATCACTATGTTATTATATTCCAAAATTTGGTCTCTTTCTTGATTATGCATCTATGTATATCATATCAGTTTTAACTTGCAAAGCTTGGCAAAATCATGCAACATGCTCATCACTGTGCTGTTTCCTTTTACAGATTGCATACTTCTTGGAGCCAAGTCATGATTGTCTAGTAGAGTGCTTGCCAACCTGCAAGTCTGATAGTAATCCTGCCAAGTAAGTTAAACATGTCATCTAAAATTTAGCAGCATAGTGTATGTTAGAAAGTTAATCGCACATTCAGATTCTATACTTTCATTCTGAGGCTTGTTTGTTTGGTCACTACAGTACTAAAACAGGCCATTTATAATATAAAGCAATGTGAAGAAAATTGCCTAATTGTTCACCCAAATGTTATGTACATAAATCAATAGGAAGCAACCACGGTATTAAAATCTGTGTTGTTTGTAGAGGCTCTTAACATCTTTGCATTTTCTCTTTTACCAGATTTCCTCCCATCTTATGCCAGGACTACCTGACTCAGCGCTACAAGGACACTCATGCAGATCTGAAAATTTACAAGAAACAGCAAGCTTGAGTAGTCAACCTTTGGAACTTAACAGCCTAGTGTTTTTTCACAAGAACACTCACTTACACTGATTTGGATATTTACCATAAACAAGAAGCTTAAGTAGTTTGTCTTTTGGAGCTGAGTAGCCAGGGAATTTTAAACTGCATGTTGTTTTAGAGACAACAGCATCATATGTTAGATATGTTATTTAGATTTTGTTGGAATGACAAATTAGATAGTCCTGGGGACGGGGTGGGGAGATAGCTACATGGTTTGGTACTTATTGCTATAGCTAAAAGAAAAACATGAATGAAATCAAGCGATGTATTTTTTTATTCAGCCCAATGCTGGGAATAGGATATGAAGATGAAAATTAGCACTGCTTCTAGTCAACAAATATACTTTGCAAACAAAAGTTTATGTTTTACTCACTTTTATTAGTGTTTTTATTTCTCCAAATGCTTTACACAATGGTATTACGAATGTGTGACGTGTGTTGGTGATAGAATGTGAAATGATGTTGAAATTATGTGGGGTTTCTTTGAAAGAGGTGAAGAAAGTTTTTTTTTGTGGATGGTGTGATGATGGTGGTCCAGAAGCCAATTTGGTTTCTTTGTCAGACACGTGCAGAAACATCCAAATCTTATGTTTTTGTGGATAGAGAGAAAGATGTAGAATGGCCCTGTCAAGAGATTATGGAAAAGTGGGTGTTCAAAAATTGAGTCTTTTTGCTTTAAAGGAAGCATTTCAATCCCAAAACAATGTGTCAATCCATTAGATTAAATATTTAATAAATAAAGCTAAAAATTAGTATTTGGTAACAAACTGAATATATTTATACACTGAACACTGTCTTTGAGTGATTAGGATGCGAATGCTAGACTTGCAATTTATGGAATCGTATATAACCGTAGAAGCTAGTAAAACTTGAATTTTGACATTTGAACATGATTAACTTACCAAAAATCTCGGCAAGAGCATGATCCCTTGCTAAAATGGTGGAATCGACTTCGATCCCTTATGACAATATATCTATCAAAGAAACTTGAAACGTGCTTCATGAAACTATGACAGTCATAACAAATCCTAAGATTCTTAATGACCCTAATGGTCTTTCTATCCCTATGATAAAGAAGAACAAAAGCCACTGCTAATTTCTCACTGTGATAGCCCAGAGAATGCTCCTTCTCTTCCTCTTGAATGTCATGCAGCACATTAGAAGTAATAGGGGTGTAACCTCCAAGTTTAACTGTGTCAATAATCGAACCTAAAAATCTTGTAATCTCCTCCCACTTCGGATGAGAATTATCTCCAGATAAAAACTCATGAACCACTTGATCAACGTGAACCAAACTAAGGCCAGGCTCCTTCACAATCCTACCCTCCTTCATCGAATTCCTCACCCCCTCCTTCTCAACCCATTTACCAACTCCACCATAAGCGTTTGACAAAAGCACATAATCACCATCATGATGAGGGTCCAACTCCTTGATCCTCTCTTTGGCCTTCTCAGCCAACCCAAGATGATTGTGATTCACACATGCCCCAAGCAAGGTCCTCCAAATAACCGAATTTGGCTTAACAAGCATCCCCTCCACAAACTCAAAAGCTTCAACCACCATGCCTGAGCGGCCAAGAAGATCAACCATACAACCATAATGCTCAAGCCCCGGTGCAACCCCATACTTACTCCACATGCCCTCAAAAACCCGCCGCCCCTCCTCCACAAGCCCACAATGACTACAAGCCACCAATGCACCCATAAAAGCAACACGATCAGGCTTCAGACCAGACTCCACCATATCATAAAAGGCCTCCAAAGCCTCCCTACCACGTCCATGAACGGCAAGCCCGTTAATGAGCGCGGTCCACGTTACCACATTCCTGTGAGGCATTTCATCAAACACCTTAACAGAACGATCAATGTCCCCGCATCGAGAATACATGTCAATAAGTGCAGTACCTAATGGAACACTAAGACTAAGCCCAGTTCTGGAAATAAAAGCGTGAACCCAGATACCTAATTCCAAGGCACCCAAGCTCGAAACAGCGGATATCACACTAAGCATGATGACCCCATCGGGTTGTAAGATATGACTCTGGCAGAGCTGCATTTGTTGGAAAAGCGTAAGGGCTTCATCGGGGAACCCTTGTTTGGCGAAAGATGAGATTAAAGAGGACCAAGAGACCAAGTCTCGGTGGGACATTTCGTCGAACAGTTTAAGGGAGAGTTGGAGGGATCCGCCGGAGGAGGTTCCGTAGGAGCTTATAAGGGCGTTTTGGACGTAGATGGAGGAGTTGAAACCGAGCTTGAGAACGATGGAGTGGATGTTGTGGGGGTTTAGTTTGGAGGTTTTGAGAATGAAGGGGAAGGTGAAGTGATCGAAGGGGATATTGGTGCGGTGCATGTGGGAGAAGAGGGCGAGGGCGAGGGAGGGAGCGTGAACTGCCACGTGGCGGATGATGGCGTTGTAGGGGAAGGTGTCGCCGGGGATGGGGAAACGGAGGAGCACGGAGGCGGCGTAACGAGCGGTGTCCGGCGGTGATGATGAGTTGGCACACCGGAGAATGAAGGCGCGCAGGGAGAGAGGGTTCTGGTGTTGGCCTCGTTTGATTAGCGTGGCGTGTAACTCGTACACTCTCTTCATGTTGGAGTAATATCTCGCCATCTTCTCCTTCCACTTTTCTGCATTTTCTCATCAATTCATTCTATTTGTTTCAATCTCGTTCCCATTCATTTGGGTTGTTATGTGGGAGTCTCGTTTCAATGGCGGTTTGGGTGACTTTAAGGTGTTCGACGGTTGGTGTGTGAGAATCGGGATGTTTCAGTTCAGGCCACTTTCAGGGTTTTGTGTGTTAAAAGATTACATTTTTTTTATTTCGTATTTATGCATGTAAAATTGATCAAATAGAAATAGAATGTGGTGCAATTATATTAATTACATGAATCAGTTGTTGAAAACTATTGAATGAGAAGGTTTATTGGGCATGGCATAAGATGAAATTAAGATTGCATAATACAAAGCATTGTGTTTGTTACAGCAAAAGCCAAAAGCATAATTCACCAGTAGTTTTGGTGATTACATAGGAAAAAGCACAAGACCACTCTCACATATGGCACCTACAGATTCATGTTTATTACAGCCAAATTTGCCCCATAATTCACCTATAGTTTCGGTACACAGGAGTATACATGCAACTCTCAGCATACTTAACAAGATTCTGAGGACGAGGGAGACGTGTAGCCAAGCCTAAAAAAAAAAAGTTTAACACAATTGTTAGTCTCAAAACATGTAAAATGTTAGCTGAAATTGTGATAAACTAGAACAAAGCATGAGAGTTGTTGTGATAATGAGCACAAACCCAGTTCATATGCCTTGGCAGCAACATCTGCAGCTATGTTAGCTGAAATTGTTCTGATGTCAGAGAATGGTGGATAAATCAAACCCTTTTCATAGTTCTCCTCAGTCACTAGTTTAGCCAAGGCTTCCGCTGCATATGTGTCAATAATGTTGAGAATCAATAATTGAAGTGAAAGAAGCTTGAGAGAATGAAACAAAGAGGATAGAAAGAACAGAACATCATAAAACATCATGTCTGTTGGATGTTTTAATTTGTTTTCCACTTACATGCTGCCAGAAGCATATCATCATGAACTCGGATTGCTCCAGAGATTACCAAACCCAAACCAAAACCAGGGAAAATGTAAGCATTGTTGGCCTGGATGGACAAGACAAGACTTAGACATGATTCTTTGTTGTATAACTAAATAGAAGAGTAACTGGTGATGAATATGAAGAGGATTGCAAAACCTGGCCTGAATAGTACACTTTGCCCTTGTATTCTATAGGATCAAATGGACTTCCACTAGCAAAAATTGCACGACCCTGTGTTTTGAAGACAAGCAAAGATAAGTTATGGAAGCTACTATTGCAAATAAGGCATCATTTTGCATCAAATCAAACAACTCTTTCAACCAGTTCAAGAAACAAATACTGTTGTCTTATTTTACCTCACTCCATTGGTAAGCCTCTTCAGCTGTACACTCAGATTGTGATGTTGGATTGGAGAGAGCCAAAATAAGAGGTTTCTGCAGAGAAGGCATGACAGAGACACAGTTTCTATCTGAGATTGTCTATCTAAAGAAACACAGAAATTATCACATGCAAGAGGAGATTAGAGTTTACTTCATTGATGGAAGACAGAGCCTCAATTACTTCCTTTGTAAATGTTTTTCCCACTCCTGATGATCCAACCAAAACTGTAGGTTTGATTACCTGAAGATGTACACTGATTAAGGACAGACACATATCAAAACACAACCTACTGCAACTTATAAACAGACATATTTTGACACCTTAACAGCTTCTAAGAGAGTGTCAACAGGCTCATGTTCATGAGCCCATGGCTTCTTGAAATGTTGAAGTGAATGCTTTCTTGAACTAACAATCAAACCCTGAAAGAGAAAAAGGAAATGTGTTGCAGAAACTTAAGACAAAAGATAACATAAATTAAATAAAACATAGTTTCATTGAAGCCTGTGATTTTTTATACTACCTTTGAATCGACAAGCCATATCTTCTTGCGAGTCTCCTCAATAGGTTTCTTTGTCTGCTCAAGAATTAAGAAATCAGCAATTTCGATTTTAAAACTAAGTAAAAAACACAACTTGACCACTGCATAAACAATAATAGCTATTCACCTGCTTAGATGTCTCGAGAGCTATAAGCTCTGCTATTCCTGTCCCTGCCTGAAAACATGACAGAACATAAGTTGGACAAACTATTTTGCCAAACTCTTGATAATAATTCAAGTGTGAGTCTAAGTTCTAAATTAAATAAACAACAAGGAATGAGAGAGATTTTGCATGCATATGCCTCAAAACAAAAATACATACAAAAAATAAAGAAATATTTGTTAGAAATCTCAAATCTACTAGAGATAAGACGAATTTAAAACATATAAGTGGGTACCTTACCTTAAAAATCGAATTTGTAAGGTTAAGTTAGACTTAAAATTCACTTCTTAATGGTATTTAAAATTTTCATAACTAAATACTACTTATTCTATTCCACTGGTTGTTTCTCTTTGCTTCAGCTTCAGGGAAAGATTGTATACATAATAAGTCAGAAAAGGATCAAAATACCTCTCCAGCACCAAGAAACAAGAATGTGTGGTCAGCCAGAGTACCACCAATGAGCTTCAAGGCTGCCACAACCCCAGCAAGAACCACAGATGCAGTTCCCTGACACAACAATGCATTAATAATTAGAACATAAAAATCTTCAAGATGCAGATGTCATCCTTTATGCAACTCAGTACCTGAATATCATCATTGAAAACAAGATGAGTTGTACCATATTTTGCAAGCAACTCAAAAGCGTTGTGGTTTGCAAAATCTTCAAACTGCAGAACAACAATTTTCAGTAGTCTGATACTGCATTGAATGAATTCAGAAATGTTAAGAATCATACAAAAAATTTGAAACCTGTATAAGAACTTTTTCTCCGTAGTTTTGCTTGACAGCAGTCATGAACTCATGCAGAAGTTCGGAATATTCCTAAGGAGAAAGCAGAAACCAAAATAGCATCAAGATTGATGCAAGTTAAGAAAATGATGCTAATGAAAGCCACATGCACCAACCTGTCCTGTTGCCCTCTTTTGTCTAAGCCCAATGTAAAACTCATCATTCAGTAATTTCTCATTGTTTGTTCCCACATCAATCGTAATAGGCAAACACTAGCCACAAAAACAAGAAAACATCACAACAAAACTCACAAGAGTGAATTTGATTACTTTATTACTCACTTAATGAAGTTCTTAATGTTAAATGATCAAAAAAGACAAAGAATACATGTGTTGATATAAATCAGATAATGAGAATAACAGGAAAATATGCAGAACTCTTACTGCTGATGGACGAACTCCTCCTAATGCTGTGTACAAGGCCAATTTACCAACAGGAATTCCCATTCCCTAAACCACATTCAACATCATTGTGTAAATAGTAAATCATGTAAACTGTCATAATATATCTATATATTGTCTTCATAACTTGAGTCATAGTTTTTCTAAGTCAAATACCTGACATCCAAGATCCCCAAGTCCTAAAATTCGTTCACCATCTGTTACAACAATAACTTGAATACTCTTTTCAGGCCAGTTTTTCAACACCTCAAGGATCTTCCCCCTGAAAAAGTTCCACAACTCAATGACCCTGCATCAAATGTAGCACAAAATTTCATACAAGCACATGAATAAAGAAATTTATACTTCTCTTTCAAACTTATGAAAAGACCCTGAGGACGCTTGAAGATGCTCCCATATTTCTGGCAGGCCTCACCAACAACAGGAGTATACACAATTGGGAGCAGTTCCTCAACATTGTCAACTAGAAGTTTGTAAAACAGCCTTTCATTCATCTCCTGTGTACCAGCAAAACATGTTTTACTTTTCCATTTTCAGAACTAGAGAAATGCTTTATTTTCATTTTCACTTTCCATGGATAGAAGACACAGCATTAGTATAAAATATTTGCAATGATATTAAAGGGTACTGACATCATGAACAAGACAAACTTAACCACAAACATGGAAGATATGATGAATAGAGAAACGTGCCTGAAGTTCCATCATAGCTATGTATTTCTGCAATGGCACCTGATACTGTCGGATATTGTGTATCAACTGTTTTTCCTGAAAACAGTAGTTTAAAGAAGTGATTAAAACAAGAGGAAAAGGATCAACCCTATAAAACCGGTCTGTAAAGTGAAATTTGCACCCATATTTATACACTTAATTGGTTTTATTTTTAGTCGACAGGAAACTTTCATCAGAAGGGAAAAACATTTTTTTTAATGGAGAAAGTAAACTAAAAAGATAACAGACAGAAATCACAGTTCATCATCAATCAATGCAAACCTGAAGTTTCTGGGAGATAATTGTAGGAGGTAATAGTCCACGCAAATAGTGTGCATCTCTCTCTTTCTCAGTGAAAGCAAGCCCCTTGTTGTACTGTGGATCTCTAAGTAAAGAGTACCCACTGCACCACAAAAACATACAGAAACTCAGACCACAATTTCAGCTAAAACAAAAAAGAGCAAATATAATAATCACTAGCATTCATATCCTATACATCTTATATATACTGTCTGAATAATTTTTGTTCATATACACTTAACAAAGAAGAAAATAAGAACATGACATGAACTAAGTTTCTTTCACAAGCTAGAATCAACTTATATACTTAATTTCTACACAAACTCACTCATCTAACTTCATATATGTTATGTATGGAAGTTGTAAGTGAAGGGCCAAAGCTTTGTTAAAGTCAACAACTTCAATTTCTGCTAATTAACCACTTTCGCAGACATCTTAAAGTCAAGTATAGTAAAACTCGTTAAGAACCGAACTTTAAATTTAAATCAAATTTACAAAATCGACTTGTGTGCCGAGGTTTACGGTCACTTATTAGATACGATAAACTTGTTTTATCTTTAGTCGTGAGATTTTCAACGGAAGTGATTAAAGCCATGATGTAAAAAAACTGAAAGTGTGGAAACTAAGAAACACAGATTGAAGAAGCTAGAGAGATTGACCTGGCAACTGAGAAAGTCCATGGGGTGACAAGTTGGTCCTCAGTGGCATGATCCTCACCGTAGACATCTTCAACACCACCACTCACGGTTGATCTTGGACTCAGATCAAGCACTGACTCACCATCTCTCAGGGGCTTTAAAATGCTCTCCATTCAACTCACCACTGTCTCTCTGATACAATTCTGAACTGTGAAGTGCAAAAAACAATGCCAATGATTCACAAACACCACAAACACTGCTTTTATGTATTCCCATGATGACTCGCAATACATTAAATAAAGGGAGTCAAGGGAAGAAAAGTAAACAAGTGTTTGTGTCGTTTTCTCTTCGAAAAGTGAACCATGTGAACGAATGCACCACTTCTACTTCATTCCATCACTAAAAAAATCATTTTTACAGTGCTTCTGCGCTGTTAGATTCAAGTGGACCTAATTAAAATTAAAGGGGTTGTTATAACAGAGGAAAAGAAAAATCGAAAACATGTACTTTGGAATATTATATTGGTCATATGCTCTATGTTGGGGAAAAATTGTCGTGTCTTATATAATACATAACATGATATACATGAAAAGCACGAACTGATTATATGCAGAAAACGTTCTGTGAAAATATAAGAATAGTAAAAAACACTGACAAACCACACAACACGACAGAGTTAGAAACAGAAGTAGAAAGCTTTGTATTTTAATTTTTTTTTTTCTACTGCTTTTTAATCTTGTTGCTATCATTAAATAAGTGATTATATCAATGCTGTGATTTATAGTATATAACTAAATATAAAATTCATTTTAAAAATTAATTTTATAAAATTAAATTAGGTTTAAAATGCGATTAGATTGTTAAGTTTTTGGTCAAATTTATTTGAAGTTACCGACACAATTTTAATTGTGGGGTCTTATGAAAGGGGAAAAGATGAAAATATCTGTCAAAGAAACAAAAGAGAGAAAGAAGACAAAAACAGGAGTGGTTGAGTAAAGTCATGTCTGCGCCATTATCCGAATATCCTTCGAGAACTATGAAGCAATTATATGGAATAATTGAAATAAAAATAGAATAATGAAGTGGAATACACTGTTATTTTAATATTTTATAAATAAATTAAAACCTCAAATTACCATTTTTCTTATTTTATTTTTTTCCTGCATCTTTAATTGAAAATGAAAAGTTTAATTACTCGTTTGATTTTTATTTTTATTCAAAAATATTAAATTGATTTTTCAGTTTTTTTAAATTTTAATCTGGACTTGATTTTAAAAAAATTGATGTAATTTGATTTTTTCATTAAATTTCTTAAAACAAATAAGAATTTTTTATCAAAATTAAAATTTTTAATAAATATAATTTGCTTTTTTAATATAATAAATATAATCACAGTGACAATTTTGATAAAAAAAATTATTGATTAGTTTTAAAAAATTTCAAAAATATTAAATTGCATCAATTTTTAAAAATCGAAAAAAATTAAAACTTAAAAAATTTGAAAGACTAATTTAAAATTTTCTAACAAAAATAAAGACAAAAAATAATTAAACCAAAATAAAAAGACTTGGACTTTTGTTACAATGAAGCACATGACTTAATGACTGTTTTAACTAAACAATTAGGAAATAATTAACTTCTCAATAAACAAAGAATCGTTTATAGAATTGACATTTAATAAATATTTTGGTACATATAAATACAAGAATCGGAAAAGAACTTAATCATTAGTTATACTAAAATAGCATACTTTTTTTTAAATATTATCTCCTCCAAGTATCTGTCCAAATTAATGTCATTTTGTATGAAATTGTCATAATTTGCCTAAACAATTTGTCAAATTGTTATAATTTAGACTTTTTTTAGTAGAAATAAAGGAATTATTTTATTAAATGGAATATGACTTATTGTTGATCTGAGTCATGAGTGAATGACCTTATCTTAATGGGTAGAAAAGATAGACAATAATGATGCAGTGGTCCCCCAACAGCACCCTAGTATTGACTTTAAACTACACGTTTTTCTTTTTTTCTTTCTTTTCTTTAGAAAGTTCTAATAATTGGAAGAAAGAAAATCATTGGATCGGATTAATTTTTTTTATTTTAAATACAAATTTAACTAAACAGATAGTTTTATAAGTTATGTAAAATTAATAAATATAATTTGATTTGAGAAAATTTTTAAAATAGTCAATCTTTGTGAGAAAAAGAAAATCATTATTCTTTTAAAAATAGTGTGTGCGCATGATCGTCTTCGTTTAATTGTTAAAATATTCATGAAATGTTATATAAAAGTAAGACAAAAAATGTCTTTTCAATAAATGATTATAAAATTATGGAAAAAAAGGTTTCCCTCATCCATAAATTAAAAAAAAAAATTATGTAACTTTAGTTCGTTTTACTCAATCTTAATTTTATTCAACAAATAAAAATAAATTAAAATTACATAATTTTTCTCGAGAAAATTCAATTAGTCTGTTCTAAAAAATTTATGGATCAAAGTGAGACCTTTTGAGAATGTAACTACAAAATATCTATGACGAGTGAATGCCTAAAAGCAATAAATGATACTTCGATCCCTATGTAAAATTGCAATACGAAAGAAGGAAATTTCCAATTTAGTCCATGTTAATTTTAAATTAGATCTCTCTCAAACAACATTTTAAATTAAAATCAAATTACATAAAAATAAATAAAATATATCAATAAATATGTATTCAAGTATTTAAAAATTAATACAACATTAATATGTGAAATACTAAAAAGTATAATGTCAATTAAATTTTAATTCAATAAATAAAACAGTAAAGGTAGAGATATACTATTATTAGTAGAGCTGTTAAAATAGGTTGAAACCTATAAACCAATCTAATTTATTAGGGATTGGGTTAAAAAAATTTTACAAATTTTAATATAAGTTGATTTTTTACCCGATTTACATAAAACTCGACTCACTTGGATTGAACCCGTGAATCGGGTTGGCTCACCAAATCACAAATAAAGGATCACAAAAGTGTTTTTTGTTAAGCTGAGTTTTGCATTTAAATCATATTAAGTTGTTTTTTTTTAACCAACACAGATCATTTGTATTTTTGTGATTTTTGTTTGTATTTGGATTATATAGTTAATTTAGATTTTAATTAAAATTAAAATTTAGTTTTGATTGAAAAAAATAAAAAAAAGAAATTGTAATTTTTTATATTTAAGTGACCTAATAAATCAACCTGTTTAACCCACCAACCTACAATAATTCAAGTTGGATTCGAATTTTTTTACTCAATAATAAATAAACCATATTAGATTGACTTACTAGATGATCAATTTTTGATAAGTTAAATCAAATTGAACTGAGTTACCCGTTTTCAAAGCATTAATTAACGAGCCTAATGTTTCAGGTAATTTTTTATAGATCAAAGATCACCTATCACCAATGTACATAATTACGATTTAGTCACTTCATTCTGTTATGTTTTCTCCCGCACAAACTTTTCCCTATTTTTGAAATTAACGCAAAACCCTTCTTCCTCCTACTTTCTTCAATTTCTTCAATTTTAAAATAAACCTATAATTCAAAAATATTCTTGTTTAGTAGGCTTCATCCTCTACCCTATTCAGATGATAATTCATGCAGTTCGCTTATGGATGGATAAGATATGTTCATGTTTATTAAAAAATTTGAAAAATCACGCTCAGGAATTTAAGTTACTTTTCCATGAAAATAGGAAAATTTATTTTCTGACACACTTGTAACTTTAATTTGAAATATTTTAAATTTTAAAAATATTCCTAGAACAATTAAAAAGTAGCCAAAATTCCTAGGTAATATATCTGAGAATATAACTCCTGAAAAAGAAATATTTTGCAAAAGTTTTGCACACGTACCAGGTTGATCAACTGTTACTGCTTCAGCAACCACAACACCCCACTATTGTGGAACGCATCAGCTGGAATTAGAGATGGCAACGGGCGGAGCGGGGACGGGTTTCGCTATCTCATATTTATTTTCGTATAAAAAATTCATCTTCATCCCCATAATCAAATTCAACGGATATCAAACTTTTTTCTCATCCCCATCCCCACCAGATAACAAGTATAATCTCGTACCCATATCCGTGTTCTAACTACTTCAATATTAATTTTTATAAAAGAAAAAAAATTACGGTAAAAAAAACATAATATTATGAAATATTCAATATTAGGAGGATTTTCTTCGATGCCAAATA
>Ga0214542_1003263_pt1 | contig 33287 bp, 6 predicted proteins | sample CNSS1metaG_FD_160096 | JGI IMG/M metagenome (GOLD analysis project Ga0214542, IMG submission 160096) | Root nodule microbial communities from cowpea collected in UCLA plant growth center, Los Angeles, California, USA - CNSS1 | ecosystem: Host-associated > Plants > Roots > Nodule | place: USA...
AAAAAACTGAATGACGACATGAAAACAATATTTTAATGATCTATGGACAATGCATAACTTTATTTAATACTAATTCCGCTCATAGTACAAATGCAACATCATCCATAAAAGTGCGGAGATATCTTCCAATATACTGTACTATTTGTTTGTATTTATTTCTCCTTGAAAACTGGGATGCGTTTTAGGCTAATCTTTCATGATTTACAAATGGAGATCCAAACAGTAAAATGGAGTTAATGGTAAAAATAACCGCAGAACATTTACTAATTTACTGGGATCAAACAATGGTTGACAAGAGAAAACTTACCATAATTTTGGTGCACCCTCGTGAAGTTATAAATGGCTTTGATTAAGGAACCATATGTCATGAATTTCAATGATCCCATGTGTCTGTAATAAACACAAAATTCAGTCCAAAGAATCATAAAAAGAAAAAACATGTCAAAAATAAATCAGCGTGAGCATGATCCAAGTCTTGCCCAACGCCTACTATTGTCACTACTTTTAGAATTCTGTAGAATGTTTGTTTTGTACTGAGCTATTTACTACCTATTATTGAATTTTCTTTGAATACAAAATTCTTCTTATTTTCTAGAAGATTTGTACAGAAATGGAAAATAGAACTTTTCAGTCTTTCTTTATCATTGTGGTTCGCCATTTAGGTCCCTAAATATCCAAATCTTCTGAAAAAAGTTGTGTTGTACTCGAAGCCGTGGGTTCTCAATTTTTTAAATGTGTATAGCTTTCTTAAGCGATCATGAGATCACCAACTTTTAATATTAAGTTTTCACGTATAGTTGTATGGCCAGCATTCATCAAAAATTATAAACAAGTTCGCACATCACCTACGGAGCAGAGGCTATGCATGGCAAGGAACTTTAGGTTAAACTTTCAATGTTATAATGTCTCTGCAATAGAATTATGGAGTTCAGTTCGAGTTTTAAACTAATTTCATTTACGAGGACTTCTATTTCAGTTAAATCATCAGCATACTATTCCAAGTTGATAACTAATTCAGAACAGAACGGCAACGTAATATAACTACCGCTTTTTCTGTGAAAAAAATAAACATTTTATCACTGCACTGATATAATAAAAAATAATAGTTTCCTCTAAAGAACTTACACGATCTCTGTGTAGCGAAGTCTCCATGCAGGAAAACCAAGATGGGTCCTCACAGGTCCATAAACCAGTAAAAGGTCAGGCTCAGGGCCTTTGCTACCTGATCATAATGATAGGTACCTTTCTGAATAAGGCAGTCAACTCTTAAACTATTACTAGGTCTAGAAAGCAAACATACCGACAATCTGCAATGCTTCATTCAAGTGAGGTTCTAACGATATTTGGGCATCTAGTTCTCCACCCAAGGAATGCTGTTTCAAGTTCTCCACAAAAACCAAGTTAGCTGCTTTCGCCACTGCCTCCTTCCCGTCCACATAAGAAAGAAACTCTAGAGTCATGTGATCATGAGCATGGTGTGTAACAACTTGACTAACTTCCTGCACTGAGTTAATGCTAGATCAGATCAAACAAGTGACGTAGCAGCAAACGTTACTATTCATCCTTGACAGCAATAGCAGCTGAATGAGCCATTTATAATCCATATTTTATACTAATGCATTTTTTGGAATTTTTGGAGGCAGAGGGAAAATACAAAGAAAACATATGATAAGAATGATCATCTTTCCCTTCTTTTGCTTAGATGAGTGAGGAAAGGAAGAAAATATAAATTTTATTATTATTACTGGAAGAAGAAAAAGAAAAAGAAGGTTCATGTACATAGTCTGTTTTCTCCTTTCTCACTTCGTCTTTGGAGAAAATATTCTAGCGGGTTCAAAGGTACTATTTCATGCCTACTTCTGTCACTCCTATTCTTAAACTACCATCAAAGGACCTAAAATAAATAATAACTGTCTGGGTTCATTTCCTTCCCTTTGCTTTTGTCTCCATTAATTTTCACCATGTCATGAATGTGCATTAAGTAAAGACTCAATTAGAAAGCCACTTAAAATACATACACAGAATCGTGTCTTTCATCTTCTTATAAATAGTTTTTAGACAATGCACCAAAAATAATCAAATACTGCAAGTAAGCCCCATCATCTATGAACATTTTAAGCCAAAGACAACGGAAATGAGATCAGATGTACCCAACAAATTTCATGTGTAAAACCAATTTAATCTAGGACGCATGATCTACCAGAATCTGAAAAAAGGTTTGGTTACATGTCCTTCCCCGTTACCTAATTGAATAGTAGAAAGAAGTCGAAGAATCAAACAAAATTAAATGAGGAAAGGGTGGGATCCAAATTGATTAACATGGGAAAAATATAAGACAAACCAGTCACATGCAGGTTAAAATCATAACCCGGAGTCAAACTTTTCAATAAATTAACAAAGAATCAATCTGCAAGGAAACAATTATATGGTACCTGAATGGATTTTGCATTCTTCAAATTTTGAAGTATGGTTTCCTTAGACTTCTTCAATACTCCTAGAATGAAGAGTTCAGGGAAAACACTATTATATGGCCTGAGTAAAAGAAACTTTACAATCACTGGTTCTCCAAACCTTTCATACCATTCATGTCATAGAGGCACACATTCTTCACACCAATAGAGTCCAGCCACTTCAACAGTTTAACAACTTCGGAAATCTGACAAGCTTCTTCACTTTCTATGACAATGGCAAGGTACTGAACCTTTTCTGAATGAAGAGACTTGTATTTCTCTAGTACTCCAAGAGAGATGAAGTAGCTCTCCAACAAATTACCCACGACTACTATGGAATACCATGCGCTGACAATTATTTGCAGAAAGTACCATAGCAGTCCAAGCCAGAGATCTGCAATCTGTAGAAGCCTTAAAACCCACAATGAATGGACTTAAATTTTAGGTTGAATGGAAAAGGATATGCTCAGTTGCATTGACTAACCATTTACGTTAAATATCATTGTGTTCAACAATACATAGATCAAAGATGCGCAACAACATGTATTTAGATTGGAATCTTTCTACACTAGCGTGCGTGGACTCTGTTAACAGAATCGACTTATGTTGGAAAATATAATAAGCATAACTTGTTTATCTTATAGAATAAGTAATTTATTGATTTAATATTACCAGTTTTGTAGACACCTTTAGATGTAGATTACCAGTTTCTTACGGTCTACACATCTGTTGATTCAGGATCTAGATAGTTGTCATTTTTCTCTTGTATTGATCTATTTTTTATTCAGTGCTTGGATTACTGCGCTTGGAGATGTGTCTATGACAGCATGATATTTGGTATTCAGTAGTTTTTCTCTTGTATTGGTCAATCTCTACAGGAGTTAAAGATGTGTCTATGACAGCATGATATTTGAAAGAAATAAAGTGATTGAAATTCAAAGAATTAACTGAAACATCACAGGGTCTCTAAACAACTTTTAACTATAGAATTCAAGTTAATAACAATAACTGGTTATTAAATTGAATGAATATTTTGTTTCTACTAAAAAACATTAACATGACATAGATATCTCACAGAATATTATTAAGTATTCTTGCTATTGCAACTACAGCAGAAAAAAGCTTTTCAAAATTAAAATTAGTATTCCTATATGCCTAAAAAAAGATTGAACAATTTAGCTATTTTAGTAATTAAGAAAAATTGAACACCTAACTTTGATTATATACGAATTTAATAGCGGGTGCAAGAAAAATATTTCTTTGAAACATAGTGTGCAGAGAGTTGCAGTACTGATGGAAGATTGGGCTGAAGGATATGAAGTCGTGAAGACTTACAGTAACAATACACCGAGAAAACTTGTGAGCTCCATGTCTAAAATCCATGGATCCTAAAAGTACGAAAAACATCAATTAGATCAATTTCAAAAGGAGAAAGAGGGCAATCAAAGAAGCGAGCATGTAAACATATACACGAGTAATAGTTAAACTGGAAATAATAATTAATAATTGCTGCAATCAATATGAGAAACGGAAGAAGATGAATCCATAAAGAACGAAACCAAAACACGAAGGCAGCAAGCAATAGACTAACTCAGACGTGAATGCATAATTGCAACGAAAAACATACAAAAAGAGGAAGAAGAAGAAGAAGAAGAAGAGGCAGACGCAAGCTAAAACCAGGTTACGATTCAGCAAACACCAAACAGAATAGGGAAAATCACATGACTAAAGAGCGGAAGGAGGAAACGGAGTGGCACCTGAAAGAGAAACCCAACGAAATAAAATCGTTTAATTTGCGGCGCCAAGCGAATAACAATAGAGCAGAAAGTGACGATGAAGATTATTTAAATTATTGTACTTAAGCAGCGTGCGCAGATCAAATTATTTTCATTGGTTGAGGAAAAAAAGTAAAGTATTATTTGACGCAGAAAATAAATTATTGTTCACTATTATAATATTTAAATTATAGACTTATTTTAATAATTATTTTTTTATGCTTATCTTTGTTTATTTCATTTATTTTATTATAATCTTTTATTTATCTTTTGCATCTTTCAAAATCAACAATAGTGAGAGAAAAAAATTGTTTTACTGACTTCACGATACTTTTTAATTAATTTTTCAATTCTTTCATATTTGATCTATTTCATTGACTATAAAATTTCTGTTGATTTATTTTTTCGTACTTATTTGATTCGAAATGTCATGAATAAACACGAGTGCTATTTTCTCTGGTAAAATACATATTATTATTTAGAAATACATTTAATATGCTTTTATCAATGTTAAGTTTTCATTTATAAGGAAAATTGTACCAATCATTTTTCGGGTTGTCTTAAAATGATATTTACACATTTTTTTTAGTTTGTAAAATATTTTCACGTCTCTTGAAACAATATTAACAGGATTAAATTATGTGTTTTTTTAGAAATATTAATTTGGTCTTTTCTTTATCTATTTCAATTTAGTTTTTAGTTTGAAAATTTTGATGTAAGTTCTTTATCTGAATTAGTACTAATAATATTAAAGAGATATTACATGTTAATTTGATTTTTCTTTTACATTTTTTAAATTATTTTTAAAATATGAAAAAAATTGTTACGTGTCAAAATTGACATCATGTCATATAAAAATGGTAATGTGACATCATGGTGACAGTACAACATGTCATACCAAGTGTTATAATCTATCTCAAGTTTGTTTCTGTAATTTTATTGTTTCAATTAAGTTATAATACTTTTACAATGGTGCAATCTCATTCTTCTCCAAGTTAAAATAAAATTTAATTTTTACATAACTACTATACGAATAATTTTATTTAAATTGATATTTTTATTAAATATTTTAATATGATTAAATCTATTTAACTTATATTTCACATTGAAACTTATTTAAAATTTGTTTTAAAATTTTAAATTTATTTGTTTTAAATTGTTATAAAATTAATATAAAATTTTATGTTTGAATTTATATAATTATTATTTTTAAACAAACTCAAACATCTATATAAAAATTATTAAATTTTTAACATCTAAAAATACACAATTATTTGAACTATAAATATAGATAAAAAACAATATTTAAGTACAATATAATAGAATATCAATGCAAATAAAGCTTAATGTAAAATATAAGTTGAAAATGTTGATAAGTTTATTTTATGAGATGCAATTGATAAACAAAAATATAAATTTGGTTAAACTTAATATTGTTAAAAATATTTAATAAAAAAAATTATATCATTTATAAAAAAATTAAATTTAGTTTCAATTTGGAAAGAGACTGAATTGCTCAATTTTTTCAAAAGCTAGAATTAAAGTGAGACAAAATAAAAATATAGAGACATCTAGAGTGACAACACTAACATGTGACCATTATTACTGTCATGTGACACAACATTAACTTTGACATATGAAAAAATTTTAATTTAAAAAAAATAAAAAGAAAAAAGTTTTAAAAAAATCGTGAACTAACACGTGACACTTTTCTAACATTGGTAGTAATATAGAACTTCATTGCATCAAATTTTCTAAATAAAAACCAAAATGAGACTAATAAAAAAAAAAGATCAAATTGATATTTTCCATAAAAAATAGAGATCAAATACATAATTTAACCATTAAAGACTAGTCATTTAAATTTTCAATTTTATTCATTTATACACAGTCCAAGTGTCTCAAAAATGAAATAAAAAAATAAAATAAAATCATAGTGACCAAAACAATAAAATAAACATTAAGCACGTAAGTAGAACTGACAAAATGGATTAGAACCCGCAAGCCAATTCAGCCCACCACAAATTCGAGCAGGTTGAGTTAAAAATTTTTTACAAAATTCAGTACGAGTTAATTTTTAACCCAACTCACCTAGAATCCGACTTACTCGGGTTGAATCAGTGGTAAGCCGGGTTGGTGAACCAACCCGCAAATAAAGGGTCACACAAGTGTTTTTTATTATATTGAACTTTGCATTTGAGTCGATTTAAGTTATTTTTTTTAGCCAATACATTGATAATTTGTATTTTTGTAATTTTGATTTGTATTTGAAGTTTAACATCCTTTTGGATTGTATTTGGATTCTATTGAAGTTTATTTAAATATTAATCATAATTATAATTTAGTTGTTTTTAGACGGGAGAAAAAAATTGTATTTTTTTTAATTAAGTGAGTGAATGAACTAACCCATTTAGTCCACCAACCTGTAATGGGTTGGATCGAGTTTGAATTTTTTTTGATTCACTAATAAGTGAATCGGGTCAGGTTGGATCACTAAGTGGCCAACCAATGATGGGCCAAACCGAGTCAGGTTATCCGTTTTGACCGTTCTACAAATAAGTACTCTATTAGTAATCGAAAGTTGTTATAAAATAAAACTAATAACAGAGAAGAAGAAAGGAATAGAGAATATTTTTTCAGTGTGCTTTTATGTGCATCATTACCGAGAGAGAGAGAGAGAAAATTCTTATTTATAGATAAAAAAACAACCCAAATGATATATCTCAATAATTACAATAATTAATACAAACCATTTAAATAACATAAAATGTTAACAACTCAAATAGACATCCATTACTTTTATACCAAAAGTAAATTTTATTAAGAATTCAAAGGCCCGTGGTCATACGATTGTAAAAAATGATGTCGTGAATTTGTCTCATTTATCACATGATTCATTACTACAATTTCCATCCATCTACATATGACATAATTAAATTTGATAAACTCTTTCATCAATAAAAAATATATTTTATAATGTATGTTAAACCTCAAGTCGCATTAAAAAAAATCTTAATTTTCCTCCTAATGTAGTGGTTCAACCAAGTATTAATCTAAGAAATCTAACTCAAGTAGACATTTGTGTGGCTTTAACCATGAATGAAATGCGTGAGTTGGGAGAATATTAAAACAAATAAATGCAAATGAATATTGAAACTACAAATGCAAATGAAATATGAAGAAAAGTACAGAAAACTGGACTAAAAAAATGAACAAAAAGGTATGGCAGTGAATGAACTAAAGAAACAAAGGCAAGAGTGGATTGCAAGTAAAAATGGATTAAAAGGATGAAATTCATGTAATTAAACCAAAAGAAGGACTAAACAATGAATTGAAATAAGTTACAGCACTGAAAACAATGAATTATAGCGCAAAACAGTGAGAAACGAAAATGTTTGATGAAATGTCTATGTGAAAATACATATGCTGAAAGGTGTTCTATGAAATGCTCAAGGGAACCACACTAATGAAACAGGCTATAGTGACTGGAACGAAATTATATCAAAGGAAAAATGTAAAAACTAAATCTAAAACTAGAAAATAAACTAAAACGGCAGAATCAAACCAAAGGGACAAAACCAAAATGCAAACTAGTGCTAAAGCAGTGGAAAGCATATGCAACCGGAAAATGAACTAAGCATTATGAGATGGAAATGTGAAACTGAGTTAAAATGATTGAAACTCAATTGAAACAGCAGTACACAATTTGAAATGAGAAATCAAACATGAAAATGGGTACAATACTGAATTAAGCAAACAAAAATAAGGAACTCGATGTAAAGCCAGCACTGAACCATAAAAACAATAATTATGAACTAAGCTAGACTTAGTCAGATGATCAAAATCAAAATTAAGCAACATGAATTGAAACTGAACAGAATTAGAAATGCTGAATAGTCTAGAAATATGTGAATAGAAATCTGGAACAGAGAACTAAACGTAAGAACAAATGCAGAACCATAATTCTAAATTGGGGAAAAACAGTTAAAACTGAAAAACCTAACTACTAAATCTGGAATAAACTGAATTTACATGTAATTTTTGAATCAAATGCACATGTTATCATTCGGTCCATGCTGAGTGTGCTGGTTATCACACTCGCAAGTTAACTACGAGTTTCCTTTTTTACTCGTAGCTTTCGAATTAACTCCGAAAAAAACTCATTTTTAGTGTGAACTCGGTAGACTAAGGAATAAAATCGATGAACTCGTTCAAACTCGCAAGTTTGGTACAGAGTTGACAAGTTCGAAGAGAAGTTTTTCAAACCCAAAAACGGCAGTCACCATAGTCGTTTGATGTGAGTAACTGAAGAAAACTCACCTAGTATAGGGTTTTACTTCTGCATCCGCTTGTGTTCGTTCTTGGCCTCCTTGCCGCTCGTTTGCGTCTCCGTTATTGTGCTGCGGTATTTAGGAGAGGAAGTTGCACCGACTAGGAGGAAGAGAATTTTATTGTGGTGCTGTATTGCAGCCTTTTAAGAAAGGAAGGTAATATAATATATATTATATTATGTATAATCGATTCTTTTAATGGAATTTTGTATAGAAAAAATAAGGATTTTAATTAAGAATTATTTTTAATTATTTAATAACTATATAATATGTTTTTTAATTTTGTAATTGAAAATTAAAATTAGGGATTAATTAAGTATGTTTGATAATTGATCAAATTCAATTAACAGTATTTCAATTACATTCTCGTCTATTATGCTTTATTATTTTATCGTAATATTTGAATTAAAAAAGAAATTCATTGAAAGTAAACTCGTCACCTATGATGCATCGATACTTCAAATTACGATATTCTTATCAATGAAGTATCTAATTCATAAAGTCGTAGTATACTACAATAAAATCTTTAAATAGTGACCAATTTTAGTGAAAAAAATTATAAGTTACTATATAATGACCAAATTGACAACTAAAATAGTTCCAAAAAATTATAATTAGTCTCTAAATTGATAATTAAAATAGTTTCAATTATGAATTGATTTTTAAATTGGTCACTAACTTTAAGTATCAGATTTTGGCTACCAAAATAATTGGCCTTTGATTAGGAAATTTGGATTCACACATTAACACTCATATATTTATTATGTTTGTAAGAATTATTGTACAATTTTCAATTTTCATATATCATGTATCTATTAGTATCGTATCTTATTATTTTTTGAAAATAAAGGTATCAAAGTATCAGATACGTATCGTATCCGATACACGTATCGTATATGTGCATCATAGCTAGTCATAGAGCTTCCACGAATTTACGTAAGTTCAGGTTACTTATCAAGTTTGACAACCTTGAACATAACTAACTATATTACCTAACTAAACTAAAGTGACTTAACTACCTCTTTAATTGCAAGATTCTGAAATGTTATTTGGTTTAGAGATTGGAAACATGATTCGTAATAAAAAAATGATTAAGAAAACAGTGTTGAGTTGAAAACAGTATTTAGAAGAACAGGAAAACTTGGAGAATCTAATTTAGTACTTCATAAACTCAATCATAATCATAGCATCTTCGATCTTCACTGCTAAGAGGTTCAAATCCGAACTTCCTAGATTATGAAAATCCTTTAGTTCAATTAGAACTCAAACGCATTCACAATTTGAGTCTAAAGAGGATGCAAGAACAAAAATGCATGAACATGATCAATGTTTACTTTTCCTAATTCAGATTCTTCCATGAAAGGTTAGAAACATTATGAAAACAGTGATGTGAGTTGAAGAACAGTGATTACAATGTAAAAAAAAAAAAAATACAGAAAATGGAGAATGGAGAAAGAAAGAAAAATCTGGAATTTTATTGATTGCAGAACTTGGAACAGCAAGACGAGGGAGAAGTTGGAACGCACCACAAGAGTGCAGCCGCTGCTCCTCAGAACTTCTAAACTACTTAGAACTATTAACAACCTACTACTACTTACTATTGTACACAATATTGTAAACAAGTTTCTGAATAGCCAGTCAAACCTTTATATAGTCTAAAATGAAAATGAAACTGGAAAATGATTAGTCAGAAATCTAATGATTGCCAAAACTGATCTAAAACTAATCCTAACTATATTTACAAATAACTCAAGTAACGGGTAAAACAGGTCAAGTGACCATTCCATCTTCAAAGCTTCAACTGCAGTTTTACTGGCTGTCTCGGGTTACTGTGAACTATTTTGTTTTGTCCAGTTAAAACTCAACTGGCTGCAGCAAGTTAACTTCTCTGATCCAACAGGTTGAAAGCTCTCAGGCATTTTCAGTTGCAGCTTCAGATTGAAATCATTCGACTGACGCATGCAGGTTTCTCTAGCTTTGTTTCAGCTTCTGAAGCAGTCAATAACAGCCAGCAAAAGGTCACTCCATCTTGGTTCAGCTGTCCAATTGATTTCCAAACAGGTTGTCACAGGTTGCAAAACTGGTCCAACAAGCTGACCAAACTTCCTTCAATCATTGCCTCCAAACTGTACTAGATTTAAGCTGCACCATAATTCACTGCACCGAACTTAAAAATCCAATTAGTCACACCTCCAATTAATTGCACAAGAGGCTGAAACAAATACTGCACTGAAAATAGAAGCTAGAATAATCACTCCCTACTTTGAAAATGAGCACAATCTGAATTTTATTCTTTCAAAAGGACTAAAATACTACAAAATTGCAAATTGAACTAAAAAGCTACTTAAACTGCTCTACCAACACATTTTCAGAAATTCTTCTATTTTTACATGAAAAATCAAAACTGAATTAAAACTAAGAATTTAGAAACAAAACATAGCCCAAAGAAAAGCAATTAGCTTATAAAAGTGTATCAAATCTGAGACTCATCAATGTAACATTCCCTAAGTCGAGCTAAACAGAAAAAGAAAAGAAATTAATCTAGGGAGACAAAGAGACATAAGATAGAATATGATGCATTCAGTAGGATACTCCTCATGTATATTTTTATACATAATGAATTACAATGGTAGTACTTACACAAGATCAGCTAATTCTCAACTAATGATAACATCATTTGCCGTAGTAGTTCTAGAAGTAAATCAATTAGCTCCTTTAAATGGTGAAAGACCCAAAAAACATATATCTGGGAGGGAATGATTAGACATTCCGAACTGAGATTGAGCACTCCCTTGTAAAGAAATCATGATGTCATTTCCTTCGCCTCAAGCTTTCAGGGAAGCTTCTGAGCATTAGAAAAATTCCGAAGTGAAGAACATCGCATCTGATCCTGTTCTGAATTGTTTTGTTTTCACTTGCTTCAATAACTTATTCGTTGAGGGGACCAAAAGGGAGGATTAGAAATCGTCATTAGTCTGCCGAAAGGAAATGAAACAATAGCAACAAACACGATGCTTTCTAATTAAGAACCCCGGTACTGTAATCTATTTACATTCACCACCAAACAAAAGAAGTTTGGTGCATGGAAACCGCCCCATTGTGAGGTCCGGAGAGATCTACATAGTGAGTGGAGACCCACCCATGACTACCAAATCAACCAACCTAAAGGCACCACGGCTTGCAAAAAGAATGTGGACTCTGACCCATGAAAGTCCCACCTATAGACACCACCATAGTCTGTAAAAAATCAGACCATTTGGCATTCCTTCTAATGGCCAGTCTCTCAAATAAATAGCATAATGAATTGGACCAAGGATATATTTCCCAAACTCCTTGCTCCTCAAAAATATCCCCTAAAAGCTGCTTAGCTCCCAAGCTACTTCATAATAAAAACCAGATGATTATTTGTCTCTGAACTTCAAAACCAGAGAATAAATATAAGAAGTGCAGATGACTTTCACTTTAAATTTACCAGTTTTAACAACTGAACCAAGAACATAACTAGTTTGACAAAGAAAACAAAAAATATTAAGTATACTTGCTAATATAATAGCACATGAATGGCTATTGTAACAAAAATAAAAAATGACTTGCTATTCCTCGGTACTCAGATTTTACATAATTCCCAATTTAGGAAATGTTAAAACAGCAAAAACTCCAAAAATTAAACCCTAAACAAATAGCAAAAAAGATTGGTCTATTCATGTGTCAGAAATGAATCTGGCATGCAAATGACTGACCACAAATAGATCCTAGAAACCACCAATGAACCTCTGTTTACAAATGATTGGAGGAAAAACCTTTTTTTATGTAGGTGAACATATCCATTCGTTGCAAAAAAGGCCAGACAGCTTATTGTATTAAAAAATCATTATATCAATCTCAGTTTATTGGTTATATAATGCAAGTATGCCACACTTGATATAATTTCTCTCTCTTCATAGAATAGTACCATATAACAAAAACATTATTGAGAAGTAATTTGCTCCAAAAGATATCAAGGATAGACATTTAACTTTTATATACCTTGGCATTTAATAGTATGTTTGATCATAGATCATCAAATCATTACCTCTGGCATGATGTAACGACATGAGGACAAAGAACGTGATTTCTTCAAAAGCCCATGTTTCCACAAAAACCCACATCTGCAGTCGAAGATGAATAATAAATGAAAGGCGTCATAAGATATTAGGGATTATGAAACAGCAACCACTTACCAGATTAACCATTTCTTGTATCCTACCTGTATTCATTTTCTTTCAGTTACATAACTCGCATTCAATCTGCAGTTCTGTACATCAGAAATTTAATCCACAACGGTTATCTCTTCATGAAGCCAGCAAATATCCTGCAATGTCAAAAGAAAATGCAGAGAAAAAAGGATCAGAATAAACATGCATAAATAATAACTTAAAGATCTAGTAGATTAACAGTGCGGTTTTGTAAGGAATGTCATGGCAAGTTTGACGAACACTTTTACCACTAAATGCATAAAGGAAGCACTTAATGTTAACATGTTTAAAATAATTCGGCAAAATGTCATGGAAAGTTTATCCTTGTGTTGCTTTGTACTTCACAAAATTAGAGCAAGTGCAACAAACCATTTGGCATATGCTGTCTGATAATTGTAGAGCTTCTTGCCACCTACCAACCCTGGTAAGGCCTTTGATGAGGTAGACAAATGTGCTAAGCTCTGGAACAACACTCTTATTTGTCATGCTTGCATAAAGCTCAAAAGCCTTATCAACCTTATTAGCAAGGGACAGACTCTCAATTAAGGAAGTATATAAATATTTGTTGGCAATTGCAAGGCTTGGAGATGATGAAATCTCCTCAAGTAGACTCAGCGCAACTTCCAATCTTCCAGCCTTGATAAAGCTATCAACCAAAATTCTGTATAAAGACTCCACTGGTGCTGATTCATTCTCATTCAGCTCATCTAAAAGCCCAATTGAGATTACAAACTCTCGATTAAAGCCCTCAATAATTTTACGGTAACTTGACAAATGCCTTGGCCAATACGTTTGTGTCATTTCATCTAGAAGTCTGTGTGCTTCATCAAGAACACCAGCAGAACAACAATGATTTATCAAGACCCTATAGGTTATAAAGTTTGGTGCACAGCCCTTTGAGCACATACGAGTATATAGCTCAAGACACTGTTCAATTTTTCCCAATTTCCCCAAGCCATCAATCATTGCAGTATAAGTTACGACATTTGGATAACAACCCACTTCTTCCATTTTAAGCATGAGCTTGTATGCTTCATCCGTCTTTCCAACTTTACAGAGGCCATCAATCATCTCTGTGTAAATAACAACATTTGGAGTGCAAGAATTTTCTAACATCTTGGATAACACTTTCAAAACAAGATCCAATCGTTTCTCTTTAAACAGACTATTAATTAAAGAACTGTAAGTGTATAAATTCGGACTATATCCACGCTCTGACATCTTTACAAACACCTCCCGTGCACTTTCAAGCTCTCCAGTCTTGCAAAACCCATCTATGAGAGCATCATACACTATTTGGTTAGGTTCACAACCATTAATAGACATGGTATCCAATAATTCACGGGCTTCTTTAACCCTGTTTGCTTTGCATAAACCATCCACCAAAGCCCCATATGTAATAATATTTGGTGTTTCACGGTCATTGTTATCTAGCTTAAAATACATGTCCATGTCAGAGCATTCCATGTCACCTTGCATTCTGGCATAGATCTGGCAAGCTTTATCAATCTGCCCAGCCTTACAATGACCATCAATTAAAGCTGTATACGTAACAACATTAGGCTTGCAACCTTCCACCAACATCATCTGAAATAGTTTATTTGCATCAAGCACCTTTCTTGCTTTCAGATATGCATGAATAAGAGCAGTGTAAGTCACTACATTCGGAATGCATCCGTCTCTCAACATTTCATCAAACCACTTCTGAGCCTGTTGAATAAGACCAGCTTTGCAAAAGCTATCAATTAAAATAGTATAAGTATAAACACTGGGAACAATGCCATTCTTTTTCATTTCTTCAAACAACAAAAAAGCCTTCTCTACCTTGGAGGCATCACAAAGAAAACCAATCACTTTAGAATATGTAGTATCATCAGGAATGAAACCCTTGCTCATCATTTCACATATAATCTTAAAGGCTTTATCAAACTTTCCAGCTCTACAAAGACACCGTGCAAAATTGCTGACATTTACCTTATTTAACACCACCCCTGAATCTAACATTTCACTGTAAGCCTTTTCAGCCAATTCCAGCAAATCTGAGTCGGGCAGCTCCTCGTTGCTGCATATACTACCAATGAATATATTATAAAGCAGATAGCTGGGCTGGCACCCACAGTTATCCATTTTCCTAAACAACTTATAGGCATAAGAGTAATCCCTGGATTTACAATAAGCATGTACAAGAGAATTAAACATCTCCCGATTAGGATAACAGCCTTCTGTCATCATCATGCTAAGAATTCTCTTACACCTGCCCAGCTGCCCTTTCCTCAAACAACCAGAAACCAAAATTCTATATGTGACAACATTGGGAATGCAGGAATTCAACCGCATTCGATCCAAGATTTGCATAGCTTCTTCAAAACGCGAAGCTTCGCACAACCCGGAAAGCATCCTATTATAAAAAACTGTGTCAGGCACAAACTCCTCCTTCTCAATCAAACTCAGCGCATCCCCACACCTCCCCGCTTTGCAGAGAGAATAGGCAAAGCAACTGAGAGTATATCCATCCATGAAAAACCCAGAGTTGGACATCTCTTTCTGAACCAAGTAAGCAGTATCTAACTTATCAGCCCGAAGAAAAACCTGAATCAAAGCATTATAAGTGGTAGGAGAAGCCTTGAACCCGAAATCCTTAAGCCTCCCCAACTCTTCCAACGCCACATTCCACATCCCATTCCTGCAACACTTTTGAATGAGAAAATTGAGCAACTTCCGAAGCAGCACCCTATCGTCATCCCTAATTTGCATCAAAAACATGTCGGACACTCTTTCATTAACGTCATTGCAACACAGTAACTCAATCAGTGTATTGTACACCACAGGAGTGTGGGTGTAACCGATTTGACGACTCGCCCACAGAAAAAACTCGACGCACAGCTCAGGGTGTTTAACGAGATTCATCACCTCAACAACCAGAGACTCGCTTAGCTTACCCCGAAATTGCCTCAAGAAATTTTGGGTTTCGGAGCCAAACCCGTTTCTGATTGCGTTGGACATGGATACGGCGTCGTTAGAGGAGTCACCGGAGTGGGTGGAGGAATTGAGCAAAGAGTTGCGGAGGAATGCGTAGTGTTGCGACAACTGGAGGGAAGAATCGTTCGAAGAAGTTTCATCGTCGGAGGGAAGAAGACCTGGGAGAGGGTGGTGTGAGGAATTGGAGCAGTGTTGTTTTGGGTGTAAAAAATGCAGAGAACGAGAGAGAAGATGGTTCAACTCTCTCTTCTTCATAATCATCAATCAAAATCAACAATACACTCACGAACCAACCAACCCTTTGTTTTAGGGTTTAAGAGAGAGAATCAAACAAGATAAAACCCTTGGAGCAACGAAAGATAACTCCATTGCATTCTCAAACAACTGATGATCATTTGAATTTTTATTTTTTTACTGTTAAAGTTACAATTTTTAATTTTGTGTTGTTATTGGATGGTTTCATCTTCTTAATCGAGAGATAAAAAGAAATTTTAAAACAACGCTTCACACGTTACATTACATGCGCACTATGATTACATATAACATGTACCTAACGTATATAAAATAATTTGATCTTAAAAACTTTAGAGATTTACATGGAAAGTCTTATTTTTTAGGGTACTTGTGATAATACTTAATACAGTTTTTAAATATGTTTTTAATCTATGAGTGTGTGTCATGATTAATTCTTTATTATTTTTTCCTCATATGGTATGATTAGTAATCATTATTTTTAGTATTTATAAAATAAGAGAATTTTAGCTTCTATTCATATAAAATATTTTTTCTTCAACATTTTGAATTACTACGTTTTGTCTTTAATATCCATTTTAAGATAAATAAATGAAGTTTATTCTACGTATAATATGATTTTAAAATGACAAATATTGATAATATATCATAGACGTGGTTGGAAATGGCCAATTAGTCACTTGTTTCACATTTGAAGTGTCACATAAATTGAACGTAGTGATTTTCAATTCTATAATAAAAAATAAACAGATTTTTTATATAGATTAAAATAAATAGAAAACACTATTTTTCAGGAATTAAAAAATAAATTTACTTTCTTTAACAATGAATTTTACAAACAAATTTTTGAATTTAAATTTTACAAAAATAAAATTACTATTTCATAAAAAAAAAAATTAATCACAATTTTTTTTTATAATGTCATTCTGACGAAGCTGAGAAAAAAAGGTTTAAGTTAGACAAATTTAATATATATCTCTATCGTATAATGATGGTGTAAATGTACATTTATAGACTTTTAAACAATTATTATCCACCTTATCATTTAAAAGTAGTAGGATAGAAGGTTTTATTAAATAAGATAAAATAAAATTAAGGTTTTTTTATCTTAAGTAGACTTGAAGTCCAATATCCAAAGTCAAATATAATCCATCTCTTGTACTTGTTCTAAGACTGACTAAGAAGTATCTCTAGACCAAAGACCAAACTTATATTTATGTTCTTGTATGGAATGATAGATTTGAGGAAGTTAAAGATTTAAGGTAAAAAATAAAAGTTACACAGTGTTTGGATAAAGAAAAAATAGTATGAGAAATGTAAGACAATAAAAAAGAATTGTGAAAGTTTACGAAGAATTTTGTTGATGTGAATGATAAAAAAATTATTTTGGTAAATGAGATTGTAAGATGATCAAATTGTCTTTGATGTAAAACTTATTATTGTTATTGTTATTATTTAGTAATATTATTAATTTTTTTATTATTAAACAATCAGGTAGTAATATAAGAAGTGAAGCATGAAAAGCAAGAAAGAGGAACAATACAGAAGCCATGCACATTCTGCAATTCAAGTGGAACATTTTAATAATCATGACGAAGACTTTTATTGTCTAAAATACAACAACGTTCTACAAGCCCCTGTGTACATATTCTGCATCTGATACCAACACATACACTGCTATTCTTACACCAGCATAATTAAATTACCTCCATTCGATATTCTGCAGTTATTTCATTTCTATATTTATTGTTCTATTTTAATGCTGTAAGACAGAATTTTTCAAGGGACGAAACGGTTGCTAACAGGTTACGTATATAAGCACAATGAAAAGTGGACCAAAAAAAGCGTTAGATGACCATGTATACCTTTATACAATCAGTCTCAAACTATCGTTGTAGTGATTTTTAAGTAGTTATTGTAATAATAAACAATACTTACACACAATGCTATGATTAAATGACAGAAAATATATATAGTCTATTTTTAAAATATGCATACACAGCTACTGCAACTATATACGCATGCAGGAAAACATGCACTCTTCCATGATTAGGATTAGACGCAGGAATAATAAGTGAACAGAACTTCAAACCCTAAGAAAGATCATTGTTATATAGTGTTTCAGAGACGTAGGAAAAATAAATTAAACTTTCCTCTAATTTTTAATATGTACGGAACTTTTTCGGTGTCAGTGAATATATGTTTGTGCAACTTCCCACATCAGAAGCGGCTTTATGTATTTGATTTATTCATACACGATACTTCACAGAAAACTTAAAAGAATAATGGAAAACAGCAAATATAATTTACAAAAAATGGTTTTTAAATGGTAAACGTAAGAGTTACAAAACAAAAACTGAGACACCTTTATTGTTGTTTCAGAGAAGCCGCTATCTTCTTATGGACGAGCTCCACTCCTAGACGTGGGGACAATCGCGGTAAAGCCACCTGGAAGACAGTACAAAATTTACTCAGACAGAATCATTCCATCTCTATAGTTGGAGTTGGACCATAAAATCAGAAACTAGTAGGACTAAAAAACTTTTAATGAACTGGTTTCCTTCACCAAAGATAATTGTCCTAGTTCAGTTGGGAAACATTTTAGGTTGGGCTGAACGAATGATCACCAGACATATTTTGAAAAGACAACGCAGAAATTGATGTGTGTGATGGATCTCTCTGAAAACCAAAACAGAGAGAAATCTTTCTCCATGTTGGCCCATCTAACCTAAGGCAATCAAACACGACACAACCTTACAAAGGAAATTATGGACCAAAAAAGACCTTACAACCGATTTAATCTTTATGACATGAGAATACGGGTGTCATTAATAAAATGTAACAGATTAGGTCTGCACAACTTTGATTGATCGTGTTGCGCATATTTTTGTACTGAATTCTTTAACCATAATTTTTTTTTCCATGAATTCAAAAGGTCCTAAAATCAAGTGTATCCAAATCTAAAATCAAGTGAATCAAAATGCTTTGTGTTGGAAGTCTCACGTTGACTAGAGACAAGACAATTTCATACTATATAAATGAGATGCAAATCTCATCTTACAAGTCGGTTTTGTGGAGTTGAATTAGGCTTAAAACTCACTTCTAACATGGTATCAGAGTCATTATTTAAAAAGCCTATCCTAACGAGATTTCTTGGACATTTTGTTCCACCCGCTATCGGGCCGCTAACAGACCACCCATTAATTTCTAGTCCCGTGAAATGTACATACCTCAACGTGAGGGGGTGTGTTGGAAGTCTCACATCGACTACAGATACACATCGACTACAGATAAGACAATTTCATAGTATATAAGGAGGGTGCAAACCTCACCTTGCAAGCTGATTTTGTGAGGTTGAGTTAGACTTAAAGTTCATTTTTCTTAACACTTTGAATTAGCTTTGGACATGAATAAGTTACAAGCAGTACAACACCTTGTGACTTAGAAACACCATCTTGTTCAACCCTAAGCCAATTTAAACCCGCATAAAAATCTAGAAAAAACACTTTTATGGATGATACAAAATGAATGACATAATTGGCTAGGTTTTATCCTATCAATTGCCGTGGAGGTCTACAAGGGACTTGAAAAGGACTTTGGCATGCTAGAAAATAAACTAAAAACAAGACATCTATATTTTGAAACTGGAATAAATAAAATATGTTATGGTGCTTTTATAACGGATCCTAAGCTACTCTTACCTGCATGACTCCAATGTTGAAGGCTCGGTACCATATTTGTAACTTCAAGAATAATTAACAATGAAGTACCAACATCAAGACACAACTAAAGTCTAAAATATATATATAATGTGATCAACATGAGAGAAATCCAAATGGATGATTAAGATTCTTACATATTCATCTTAAAAGAAGCTGTTAAATTCTTGAATAAATCATCTCACCAAAAAAACTTACAAAGATTCCATCATTGAAAAAAAATACAAAAAAAATATATAACTTCAAGGTTAAATTAGCATACTTCAAGGATTCCTTTGTCATCAATTGATCCAAATTTATCTTGTTCAATGTCTCATATTTTAGTTTTCTCTCGATGGTATTGTGGGAAGTTCTTGAAAGAAAACGAGAATTACTATAAACAAAATCTAAATCTTTTCCAAGCCATCTTATTTCTTTTGATAAGATGAAAGAGTACTTTGCTCTAATTTCATTCACATGAACATGGTTGTCCAAACAGTTTTAAAGACAAACTTTTAAAATATAGGTGCATGCACACCATGATTTAGTCATTAAGCTTTGCACACCTATTTGACATCTATATCCCAAAGTCAACATTAACAAAGTCTTATCTGCCTTGAGAAAAGTTTACACATTCCACATTAACATGTCTCCTTACATCCACATTAACAAAGTACCAATTGAACCATTTTGTCCTTTCAAAAATAAGTTCCATATCTTTTTATGTGAATGATTAAATAGATTTCCCTCCCATTGAGATATAGAAGTTACTCTTCAAAGAACAAAATGGTTCCGAAAGTGCTTTGTTGACTTGGAAGAGAAAACTTGTTGATGACTCTTTGAGAGATGGAGTTCAAATGGATGCAAAATTTTGGTGACAACTTCATAGTGCTCAAGCACCAATAATTCAAGAGGTTGCCACTAAACTTCATGTTGTGAAAGACATTGGATTACTCGCTCTTTCAATTATTTTATCAAAAGAAATATGACATCTCATAAAGCAAAGAATCAAGTATAGGTTCATGGAAATCTGTCTCCTTTCAATAAATTCCAACAATACCTTCAACATAATATTAAAACACGGCTCACTAAACAAGATGGTTTGAATCACTAGATGATAATGGAATTTTTTAAGTTATTAATTTTTCCCTTGATGAACCAAAGTTACAAGTTGTGTTTTCAACAAGGATGATGATTAAGAAGGAAAGGGAAAGGCTTAGATAGATTAAGATTAGCAAGTAGTTTCTTCGGACTTTTCTTTGAGGAATGTTAGCAACACCCTCCAACATTCAATCTACCATTGGTTGAAATTAATTGAAAATCATAAATTTTGGAGAGTCTCATTTCTCATTTTGGAGAGTCTCTCTCCTTATTTAAATGTGAGACTCACTAGAATTTGTAGTTTCAAATAAATTCTAGACAATTATAAAAGAGTCTTAAAACGAGTGTTGCTAACACTCTTATTTTTCTTTTCAACAATGGTATCTCTTACTACTTTGGTGAGGAATCAAAGAACTTAACATCTTGTTTTAAGATGAAAATATAAATCTTAATCATTAATTTAGATTTTTTTTTCATGCTATTCATATGTTATATATATACAAATATATACACAGATATATCACGTCTCTATGTCCTATTTGTTTAGGCTTTAGTTGAGTTCTTGTTGGTGTTATATCAAATATATTTCATATGCCTACAGTTCAGTATCTACCTGCACAATAGCCAATGGTAACACCCTAGGTACTCGGTACTATAATCACCACGTGCAATAAATTACATCTAAATCTAAATGTTAAACAAAATACAGACAAAGTATCAATGTAACAGCCGATTATCCAACAGTTAAGGTTCGAATAATGTACAAACACCAATACAGTGAAGAGGAGAAATCCGACTGGAAAGGCAAAACTGGCAAACTAAGTACTATAACAAAACCATGACATAATAGTGAAAATTAGAGGGGAAATGGGCTTAATAGGGAGCCAAGCAACGATGCTAACAAATTGGAACAACACAAATTGGAACAACGAAGACTCAGATGAAAAGTCAGAAGATCGTCAATAGTGGTCAACAATAAGCTGACTCCAAACTAGACGGCTGCATGTTATGTTGGGGAAAGCAAGGATGAATAATTGTGGTATCAAATTCAAAAACCAATTGTGGTAGGTTTGCAAATAGGGAATACAAATACTTGAAGGAGATAAAAATCTTCCAAGAGTCAAGTAATTCAGGACTTAATAAAACCAAAAAGTAGGAGTGGTTTCATAGTGTTTGTATTTAGTATTATTGGAAAAAACTGCAAGAGAAATCAGCCAGTCAAAGATGCTATTCAAATCACCAGGAAAATTCTTTGTCCTACTACTGATTGCAGGTTTGCATACAAATACAGGCATCAAACTTTAACTACTTAAAGACATCATGAACACCAAGGAATAACTAACTAGCGGGGGACACACACTTCTACAGAGAAACAGGCGTCCCTGCTAAATCACAATTCAGAGAAATTAGGCACTGCCTACCTTGTAAGTCTTCACCAATGAAAATCAGATGCAATAACCTAGGTCTTCGGGGCAGAAATTGTCCCAAAACAACCACTTTTAAGCCTAATTTTTTAAAGCAAGTCCCACCCTTTCAATTTTCATTCCCACCTAAAATTTTCTAGTTCCACCCACATCAATGCGAGTAGTAGCCCCCACTATGTTGAATTAAAGAGCTTTATAATCATCAATGAGTGCCCTAAGAATGAAGAAGAGTAGTGTGCGTAACGGAACAAACCTCTGTGCCATCGGAAAGCACCTTAGCCAACACGGGTATCTCATATTGATAGGCATTTTCCCACACGGGATTGCTGGTTATATCCCTTATCTGAGAGAACAAAAGAAAACATCAAATAAAAAACCTCGTACTCATAGTCACCCATAAAACAACCAACGTGAGAGGAAGACATATGCCTGCAAATCAACGTCGTTAAGTGAATCGGGACCGGGGAGTAAGAATGCAGCGTGAAGCTTCTCTTTAAGACCATCGCACAAACAGCAACCGGGTTTCGAGTAGAGAACGAGCTTTCTAGAAGGTTCGGCAGAAGAAGATGAAGACGAGAGAGGTCTGAATTTGAAAGCCTTTCGTCCTCTAAACAACAAAAGTGGCGATGGCCTTGCTACTGCAAACGCTCCGAAAGCACTTCCCACTACCATGCTTCTTCTCTTCCACACAACACAATACAACACTCCCAAAACTCAAATTTTCTCTCAGCTTATAAAAGCCCAATTTATTTTATTTTGGGCTTTTACTTGTAATTTCCACTTTGAAATCAATCACTTCGTTAATCCTCCTCTTAACTTGAAAGTTAAACTGTATTATTTATATTTCTTTAACATAATTTGACTTGTTGAGTTTAATTTCCGTGTGTCAATTTTTTCACAGTTAATTAATTAGAAATCATACTAGATCTAATTTTTAAAATATTTACACCATATCTGTATAAGTTATTTTGCCTTTTGATAATATTTCCTTGAACAACACAGCATGATTTTCAATTTCAAATGTGACTGGTATGCGTTTTTTGTTCTACACAAGTAGTCTATCAACCATTGTTATGCTCGGAATATGACTCTCTTCAATGCTATAATTGTTTTCAAATTGGTTCGTATGAATCTCATTGAAAGACCATGTTAAGTTTGTTAAACAATGATGTGTTCAGAGATTACCTTTATCAATAAATTACTTCAATAATCTGTTTCAAAAATTAATCTTGATCTGTTTCAAAAAATAATAGGGATGAGGTATGTTTGTAAAACTTCTATTTATTTTGTATATATAGAGAGAGGGTGAGAGATAGAAAGATGTAAAGATAAAATCAACACTATATGTAATGTGGTTTTTGAGTTATCACAAATAGTAAACATAATTAAATGTCGAGTTTTAATTAGGATGAGCATATGCGAAAATGGAATAATTTAAAAGTAATTTTTTAATGTGAGTCCTAGAAACATGCTTCTAGTATCTCGAATAAATCATGCTGAGTTAATGTCAAATGCATTTATTTTTATTATCACATAAACAACATTAAATTCCTAATTATAATTAGAAAGAGCATCTCAAAACGGAAATTTTTAAAAGAATTCCTTTGAGTATATTTTTTATTATGAATCCTATAGAAATGCTTTTAGTATCTTTGATAGAAGGTACTTTATAAAATGAAATTATTGTCTTGGAATAGACTACACATTCTGTGTATAAACATTTTCTACAATTTTAAACATCTTTTATATATATATATATATATATATATATATATATATATATATATATATATATATATATATATATATATACAATACTTTATTAAAATAATATTTTATTCATGAACAACTGGTATAGAAAATGTTCTTACCATTGAAATTGAATATAAAAAAACTCCTTTTTGAAAAACTCGATTTAAAATATTATTCTTACTAATAAGCGTAAAAAACTCTCCTTAGGCATGCTCCATAAAGTAATAAAACTATAATAAGAAAATACAAATAGGTTAACCTGTAGTAGTGCATAATAAACCTGTATACCGGTAATTACGTTGCTTATTACTACAGGCAACACTTCAGTGGTATAAATATTCAATTAAATCACCTTAAACTTCGTACAATTAATATCTTCAGAAAGAAAAGTTATTACAATTAATGCATATCAAACATTTGTGCACAAACAAACATTTCAACCACAGCTCTACACATTTGTTCTTTCATTTCATCAATATCACACGCTTCACTCAAAACATTTGCTTAGGTTGAAGTCTATCCCTTCTAGAAAAAACAGGGTATATATCAGTCCCTTTCAGGGGAAATCATTTGCAGCAAATACTTTGAACTGTGAATGCTTTTTCCAATTGACAACTGCTGAAGGAACTCATATGCATAATAGCTGCTCAATAATCAAAACCAGTTACCATCATTCGATTAGCTCCAAGAAAGAAAGAACCAAACTCTCCAATTTCCGCATAGCCCTTGCAGGGTCAACCCACAAACCCCAAAAGGATTCATAAGAAGAAAAACTATACAATGTTGGAGTCATCTCAAAAACTTGAGAAAACAATCTGCTGTGGGTAAGTGTCACAATAAAGCAATATCTATATGAGCTTCTTCTTCCGAAAGAAACGCTTCAGATACCACAGCTGCAACACGGCAACACAGATGCATATGCCAAGAGATACGATACTGAACCAAGCCACTCTAGCATTTGTTGTTTCACTAACCTCCCTCATCTCCTCTTCCCTGTGTCAATGTCCAAGAGAAGAGAAAAGGAAGTTTTGAAATGTATTAATCAATACAATGAATGCTTCGCAATAATTTCATAGCAGTTATGTTACTCAGTCACACATCACCACCACTGTTACGTAGTGCAGCTATTTCGAAGAACCAATCATAAGGCATCATATAAATAGATAGCATCCTACTAAATACAGCTGAAATCAAGCATGAACAGAAGAGATTTACCTATTCTTCAAATAAATTAGATTCTCCCGGATGGCTTCCACGGCCCCTTCAAGTTTCCTTAGCTCAAGTTCAACACCCTAAAACCAAAACCAATGCCATAAAAGATACAGATAAAAATGCATTGTACATATTACAAAGGCAATGATAGAGAATGAATGATACCTTAAATTTATGTAGGCTAAACTATTCAACTGGTCTCCATAGTTATTTCTATTTTTAGTCTTTCCATGAGAAACATGTAACACACACACACACTTATGTCCATAAAGCTAATATCATTAAAAAAATTGACTATGAAAAACTGCTACAAAAGCTTTCTGTCAGTGATAAACTAGTACAATAAATTGTAGAATAACTCAAATGTAGAATTTGTTCATGTACAGACTTAAACCTCAAATGGGGTTAAGGGGAAAAACTGAATAGTTATTTATCACCTCTATCTTTTCCTTTCTTGCAACGGAGTCCCAATCTTTGGCAGCGATTCCAGTTTTCCATTCAAGGCTGATTGTGGTCTCTACTCCACTTTCTTGATGTTTGGTATCCACCCAAAAGCACGCCAAATAGTTCCCACTCTCGGAAGTAGTAAATGCAAACTGGCCATGGGTAACATTTTCATTATGGTGAAGATTATTTCCATAAGGGGATGTCACCTGAAAAAAAAAAGAGTCATCATCTAAAACGAGTTTATCACATGAACTCTATCTTCTTGCACTATGAGTTAATCAAAACCGTAGTTCACAACATTCAATTTCAATAGCAAGGAAGAAATCTACTATTACTAATCTAGCCCTAAACCTGTCAAGGAACTACAACTGGGTATGAGAATAGTAACAAATCAGTGACAAAAACTTCAATAAACGGAGTTTTGAACAGCTTAATCGTGTATATAACCTTGACAGAAATGGTTTGAGGTTGGTGATCCTTGCCATCATCCGGTACAACGTAGTAATCTGCTAAAACGACGACGTGTGACTGGATTTCCTCGGACATGCACTTAGTTCCCTTACTTGGGATGGTTAACCATACAGCCTCGGTTCGAAGGAGCATGAGAGTGGTGAAACATAAGACCAGGAGCAGAGGATTTGGGGTTCGAGAGCTTAGGTGGGTGTTCTTCGCCATTGCTCAGTTGTTGACCTTTGAATCCAAATCAGATACCCTACAACTTAGGGACTCAGATCTAAATTTGTCAATTATCCACGACACAGTAGAAACTAAATTGATTGCGGTAATAATAATTTATAAAGTTCATTGTTTACTGTTTTCTTGCAGAGGTTAATGTTATTTATTCCAAGCGGACAAATGCGCGTAGTATTGGATTACGGTTGACGCGTTTTGAGCTTACGTGGCAAGCTATGCACCAATCCAAACCGTGATGTCAATACTCTGTCAGGGAAGTGTTGCATTAACATAACCCTTAAACAACACGCTTGGTTCGCGTCTGAACTCACTACTTGTGGCAAGTGCTACTATTGGATTATTATAATTTTTTTTTAAGAATAGGATTGTGTTCATTTCGAAAACAAAATTTGAGTAAAATTAATTTCGTATTTGTAACAATAATGAATTAAATGTTATCTTTCTAAATTCATATTATCATGTTTTTGAAAACTGGGTATTAACACTTTTTTACCCGCAGGTGTGTAAACAGTTTTTAAGATGTAATACAATATATGAAATGACTTTCCTTCTATTAATGAAATGACTTATTATCTTCAACTAATTAGATTAATTGCTTAGGAATCAATCAAAATATACGTGTGAGTGTTACAAAATTATTACTACAATGAAGTTTAATAATGTAAAGAATATGTTTTTTTTAATAGTGAGATTTTTGAGTGCAATAAAATTTAAATAATAATAATAATAATTACTCTTACTCATAGCATATTTACTCGTAACATATAATTATTATTTGACTAAAAATATAATTATCCTTAAAAATGTCACTCTATAAATATTAAAAAACTAAGAATTATCGTAGGGATGAGACAAGAAAATAATTTATTTATTTGAAAAATTTTAAATTATTTGAAAAAAAAATCGCATGCTTGAATGAAAAAAAATTAAAAGGAAATTTAGATCGTGGAATTTTAAGAAGATATTTAAAATAACAAAAATAGTACAATCTGAAATTCGCTAAAAGAATAAGGAGATTGAAATTCTCCCAAGTGGTAGAATTGTTCATTGGTTAGGACAAAAAAAGTTCACAGATCCAAAAGATCGACTTATATGAACATTTATTTGGAGTCAAAAGTAAAGTCGAGTCGGGTTAGGCAGAAGGTTAAAACGAGTGGCTTCGAGCCGAATGTGTAGATGAGTTGGTCCATGCCAAAGGTCGAGCCAGTCAACCCGGGCCTTAGGTCGAGTCAGGTCAACCCTAGTTGAAGGTTGAGCAGAGTCGATTCTAGTTGAAGGTTGAGCTGAGTCAGTCCGGGTAAAAGGTTGAACCGAGTGTGTTTGGTCCAAATGTCGAGTCGAGTTGACCTGGGTTAAATGTCAATCCGAGTTGGCCCGGGTCAAAAGTGAAGCCAAATCAATCAGAGTCGAAGGTTGAACAAAGTTGGCCTATACTAATGCTCTGTTCGCTTGAGGGAAAAAGAAATTGGAAAGACAGATTATGAGGTGAGTTTTACGTTCGTTTGTAGTTAATTAAGAGAGAGTGATAGAAGGATATATCACTTTTATTTGTGTAATGGGAGGTGATTTAAGATGATTAATTGTGAAAATACAAGTTTACCCTTTGTAAAATATTAAGCAAATACACCTTCATTGAAGAAGGGATTCAATCCTGCCATAGTTGGAACCGATCCAGGCATGGCTTGAGAGAAGGGATCCGATCCCACATAGCTTCAATTCGATCCCACATCATTGGATCCGATCCCACATCACTTGGATCCAATCTCGCATCACTTGGATCCGTTCCCACATTATTTGGATCCAATCCCACATTTTGTTTGAATCCAATCCTACATCACTTGGTAATGTTTTCTTCTATTTTAGTGGTTAAAAAAATTAACAAAATAAATGTATTCATACAAATATCAAATTACACTACTTATTACATAAAGGGTAAAATGGTATTTTAACTAATACTTATATCAAAACATATTTTTTAATCTATCATATCAATCAAATTTCTCGCAAAGTTTCACAAAATTTACATCCAAATCTACTCATAATTACCTCTAAATTCCTTAAAAAAAACACATAATTCACTCTCAAATTTACTCAAACCCATTCACTCCCTCTCTCTCAACTCCTCTCTCTCAAGTGAACAGAGCCTAAAGGTTTAAATCAATTTACTCCGGTTGAAGGTTGAGTTGAGTCAATTCAGACCAAATCAAATTGAATCGTCCGAGGTCGAATTGCTTCAAATTGGTCAAAATCAAATTTGTTCATATTGAACCAACTGACATCAAATCAGCTCGAGTCGACTTGAACCAAAAGTCGAGACAAGTAATCTTAAATTGAAGGTCGGATTAAGTTAAGTTAGACTCAATGATAAAGTTAAACTTACTTTAAAGTAAAAATTAAATTGTTTTATTTAAAAAAAATTAAAAAATAAAATATTTCAATGAATTCATCCAAATAAATTATTTAATAAATAAAAAATTTAGTTACATATAAATTAATTATTATATATTTTAAAATTTTAAAATTGTTGAAATCGTCATCCAAACACTCAACAAAATTAAAAAAATTTAGGAGTTGGCGTTGGTCCTCCAAAATATTTATCCAATTTGTTGTGGATAATACAAATACAGCTATGAAGCACTGAGTTATGAATTCGGATACGATTTGTTGATTTGACTATATCCAACCACAATTATTTTCAAGGAAGTTTCACAATACATTATTTATCTTATCTGAGGAAGAATATAGTAGATTTAATTTTATTCGATAATAACAATTCTAAAAATATCTCGTCAAATCCACGTCCACATGGATCTTGCCTCTTTTCGTATCCCAAAAAGCATCAAATTTGTAATCCTTGACTACACTCTTGCCCATCTCTCCCACACCCAAATTCCATCTCATCAAATTTTCCACTGTTCCCATTCTAACATCATAATCATAAATTCCACAAATGTTTTTAATCTTCATGTTAAAGTATTTTTATTTTATAAATTTAATTTTAGTTAAAATTGAAATTAAAAAATAATGTAAGTTGTGTTTGAAATATTTTTTAATAAAATTTACTTTAACGTAAATATATATTCAATGTCTATAGGCAGACAAATGTCTAGAAAGTAGTTGGGGCCATAACGAACGTACAGACAACCGTATACATAATACACAAATGATGTTAAGTGTGTTTGAGTGAGTTTTGCTCTAAGGTATAAATAAGCATTTTCGAAACACTTCTAAGTTAATCTCCGATGTAAAACTGATATTATGATGTTCTATTTTATATTTTCTATAAATGTTATTATGCCACATTAACTTTATTTTATATTTCAAACTTTAAGAGGTTGACTAATGGTATGCATTGGAGATAGGCTAGTGTTGTTTCTAGTAACTTGGTATACCATTTTGAACATAAGTCTAATCCAATTCCTTTTATTAAATTAGTGTAACTTTTTTAATTTATTAAAATGAGTAGTTTTAAAAAAATTGTGAATGTCTATAAGTCAAACTATCTTGACATGATTTCATTGTAAAAAAGTTGTGTCCGAATGAAATGATTTTAGTACAAAATACTTTTTAATTCGAAATCGTAACAATGTGACAATTTAATTTAGTGCACTTTAAACTCTAGTCATATCAAGATAATATAACTTTAGTCCAATTTTAGTAGAAATCAGCCAATTTTATTAAAATATTTTGAACTAAAGTCGTGTTATCTTGACACAATTTTAACTTTAAAAATATTTTGAACTTAAATCATGTCATTTTAGTACGACTTATTCACAATAAAATTATATCATATTGGCACCACTTACTTATATGCATAATTTCTATAATGTTGCCTATTTTAATAAATTAAAAATATTGTAACTTTTGAAGATAAAAAAGTGAAAAAAATTTCATTTAGCCAAGTCAAAATAAGCAAATATTAACTTTTAAGTTCACATTTAAAATAAAATTAGTTCATTAAGTATTTTAATTTGAATCAAACGAAATTTCACTCTTCACTTTTCTTTTTTGTGTATCAAGCCCCATATAAACAACTAATTAGCATATATATGATAGGTTCTTTGATTAAAAAAAAAAACATAAAAATCCGAGTATGGAATAAATTCATACAAAAAATGAAGAACTCAAATCTTAAAGACAGTAAATTTACAGACTCTTTTGGAAGTAATTTGAATGGAGTAATCCTATTTTTGAAGGCACGTCCAACATGAATCTTACAGAGTGATTCCAAACATAGGGCAAGTCAGAAATGAAAGAAAGCATGGCCCTAGAGCTTAGGGTGGGTGTGAGGTCATTTAGTGGAAGCAGTATTTGTGCCAACTGTCAAACGATGGATATGCAATCTTATTGACCCTACAAATTACAAATGTTATTGCCTGCATTATTTAGCAGCAGTGTCCTTTACATGGGTGTCTTGGTCTGTGAAAGGGTACGGATGTCCTATAGTTGGTACGGGCCATAAAGGACAGATAGAGTACAGGTGTAGTACCTTATCGAAAACCCCTCACCCATGCATCATGCATGCATCTACTACATCTTGTGGTCAAGTAGTTCTCCACCTGCACCACTGTGTTATTTCCCAATCTCCATGCCAACTTCAACCATGAATAGATATATGTAGGCCAATATGTTTAGCATAGGTAACAAAAAATATTAAATCATTCTCCTTTTACGTTAAAACACTTTCATATACTCTGTCATATCTTCTTCTGCCTTCTATATGTAATTTCTTTCAACCTTCAAATCCACCATACAGTATATTCATCGATCCTTTTTATGTCAGTCTGAACTATTCACCCACTTCTTAATTAGCATACAATCACACCATTTATCACACTAATTATATACAAGTTTTAAACCACCATTCAAGTGGAATCACCCCCTTAATTCAATTGCTTACTTTTTAATCTCTTATTTAATATATTTTTGTTTCGTGATAAAATAAACCTGATTTATTTTAAAATTGCTCTCCAAAATTATATTTTAATGATAAAATAGTACCATGAAACTTAACAAATTGGTAATTGTTGGATTATTTAAATATTTATGGACTCATCAAATAAAAAATTTATTTTCGTAAAAAAATTAATAGACAGTGTCTCGTACATTTAAAGATAAAAAAGGTAATTTGTCCTATATTTTTATAAATTTATATGAACTTGTTACAATATTCACTAAATGTAAGACGGTATCTTACAAAGATGGGAACATAACAGAGCAAGCTTTTGAGATTTGAGCCTAATTTGTAACTTATTAATGTAAGTACATTGCAGCACATATAAAAAATTCCGCGAAACTAATAAGTTTATTAACATAAACATCATCATCGTATTTATTAAGCAAGCTAATTGATCAGGCTTAACAGAGTTTTTAAATAAGCTTATTCAGCAATCCAAGCAAATTTTTTACGTAACCAAAGAATTGTGTTTTTATTTTATTTCATTTCATTTTATTTGAAGAAGCTTTAAAAATAGTTTAGCCATATTTTACAGGGTCTTATTTTCATCCCTATGATTACTCCACGTTCCAACTTTAGGAATTTAAGTATTGGTAATTCTACACATGATGATGATTATGTTAGCGTTCACACATAGACTTGGTGTGTAACGAAGTAAACCAATTCGAGAAGGTCCAGCTAATGCAATGGATCGATAAAACCCATTTGCGAATGAAGTTTCCTTCAAACTTCCAACAACCAGAGTTTTCGTGGTCACAGAATATTTGATGAGAAAATTCGAAATCAAAGTGAGCGTGGCAAGAACATGTGCGCATCATTAATGTGAAATCAGTGGCATGTCAATGACCGTACTCTTAGCTGCCACGCCCAATTATAAATGGATTGTGAAGCCATTTTCTTGGGTTGTTAATTTAAAAAGCTTTGATGGAGAGAGCCATAGTTGTCTTCAATTTTGGTCTATATTCTGTGTGTTCTCTATACAGCTCCCAACCATGTAACAAAGGAAGGAAGCAGGAAAGAAGGAGAGGACACGTACGGATTGACGACACTCTTCTCTTCACACATGCATTATCATTGGGGGACTACTAAATTCTTATTATCAATCGATTTAACTCTAGTTAATTCTTCACTCTCAATTCAAAATAAGGCACAGTCACACAAATTTATAAGTTTTTAATATATTTGATTACATTGTACATAATGAATCTGAATAATATTAAGAAGGAAATTTTAAACTTAATCTCATAAAATTTGCTTATAAGGAAAGGTTTATATTTATTTATATATTATAATTAGGGATGACAACGGGTCGGGTTGGGTACGAATAATGTCTACCTGCAACTTCATCCGCAATGAAAAAATCCACCCGCTACCCACCCTGCTACCCGTGCGGATACTCGTTTAAAAAATACTCGCGGATACTCGTAGATACCTGCAAATATTTAAAAAAATATATATTTTATAAATATTTATAATTAAAATTAAATAAAATTACAAAAAAATGTAAAATAAAATATAAATTAATTTAAATTTAAATTTAATCTAATAAAAAAATAAAATTTTAATATTAATTTTGTAGGGTAACGGATACTCGCGAATACAGATAATATGATACCCGTACCTGAACCGTTTATAAGCAGATATTAAAATACCCGCTACCTGCGAGTAACAAATACCTGCAGATACAAACTATCCATCACATATTTTATCCGCAGATACCCACAAACATGAGTTTTTTTGCCATCCCTAACTATACCTTGTCTTACCTTTAATTAGTGTATGATTTTCAACACACCCCATCATGTTGAAATATATATATATATATATATATCTCGAGCATGACTAACATTAATGAGTGGTATGATAATGTTCCATTTCTTAGTTTGAATAAGATAGTATCGTTAGGGTCAATTACCACATCTTTCTAAATAATTTCTCTCTTTATATACATTGAATTATATATATATATATATATATATAT
>Ga0214542_1003264_pt1 | contig 33284 bp, 19 predicted proteins | sample CNSS1metaG_FD_160096 | JGI IMG/M metagenome (GOLD analysis project Ga0214542, IMG submission 160096) | Root nodule microbial communities from cowpea collected in UCLA plant growth center, Los Angeles, California, USA - CNSS1 | ecosystem: Host-associated > Plants > Roots > Nodule | place: USA...
TATATATATATATAAATATATAAATATATATATATATATATATATATATATATATATATATATATATATATATGAAAGGGGTTAAGTCGTGAAACGTAATGACGAAATTGTTTGGAATGCATGAGTTCTGATGAGGACTTCTGTACAATATTAAATCAGCCCATTTCTACATAATTTAATTAAAAACGTAATTAAGTTTAACCGTAATAAATCAGAAGAAATTATATTAGGGATTAGTAATTTTAATTAAATGTTTTGCATAAGATAACTCTTCAAAGCTACCAATTTTTTAACTGAAGTCGTCTTCAGTTTTTACGACTTCAGTATAAATTATTTTGGATTGAAGTCATATAATTTGATTACTTCTCTATTAATATATTTTAAAAATCTATTATCAATAAATTAATTGACAATTTTTAAAAAAACTTAATTATCGATAAATTTTTATTGTGAAATGGTCAAAATTTAAAGAAAAATTTTACAGTCCATTTTACTAAAAATTTAAAAACAAATTTCAATTATTAATTAATTTTATTATTAAAATGTCACAATTTAAAATAAGAACTTTTATGTTCATTTTATTGACAAAATTTACTCATAAAAATATATGTTGGTAATAAAAATTTAAAATTATTGATAAATTTTATTTATAAAAATATTTATTTATAATTAAAATTTTAATTTATTGACAGATTTTGTCAAAAAAATTTATCGTTAGTAATCAAAATTCAAAAATTTTATGAGAAAGATCTATTACAATTAAACGTCAAAAAATATACATTTTTTAAATGTATGTACAATTTTCTGAATCACTAGATAAATTTTCATAATTTATACGAACCTCGATTAGAAACAATATTGATAAAATGTTTTAGCCATTCAATATTTAGAAATTAAATATTTTTTTTTATTTTGAAAAACTAAAATAACTGTTTTTAATAGAATTTAAACTTTTTAATAAATAGTTAATTCTTTTTCTTAAAATGTATTTATAATTTGAAGAAATGTTAGTTTTGGAACATGAATTTGTCAAACAAAATTAGCTTTAAATATACTTTTAATCTTTAAATTTTGATGTGAACATTTTTTATATAAATTAAAAGACTTGTTTATATGTTAGACAAAAATCACTAAAAAATACTTATTTTTAGTGAGGTTTTATTTGATATTTATAAGGTTTTAACCTCCACTAATAGTTTTACCAGAGGTTTGTAATTTTTCTGGAAGAACAAGCATAATTAATAAATTATCAGGAGTTAATATTTGGGGTTTTGAAAACTCATGCTAATGCCCAAAAATTTAAAAAGCCCAATAAAACTATTTGTTAGGATTACTAAAAATAGGTACACTAAAGGCATTGCATATGAAACACATTATTTATTTTTCAAACATTTTAAGAAGTAAAATGGTCATCGGCTAATACCTCTGCAACACAGGTTAAGACACATATTACATCAAAACCTATTTAAATACTATTCTCCTTAGATTTTTCTAAAATCATAAAAATCTTCAATAAACTAAAATTAATTTATAACTAAATTTTTTTTAAACAATAATCACAAATAAATGAACTTTATTTGAATCATTATATTAATTAATGAATATATTCCCGATTAAATGTTGTTAAACTCTAGCATAGGAGATGAATTAGTTTAAATGTTTAACAATATGACGTATGAGATTAAAACTTTGTTTTATTGGTTGTACATCTATTAAGAAAATGTTAACCTGTTGTTACTCGCTTCTTTTGCCATCACATAAGCCTCTTCTCATATCATCTCCAACCATAATGTTAGCACAAATAACCCACCCAAGTATCTATCAAAACACAATAGACGACAGTTTACATAAAAGAGGGTAAAATAAATTCATATAGAGAACGTTTATAATTTAAAGTGGAGATACCAACCTTGAGAATATTTGTCAGTTTACATATGAGAGCCACTATAAGATGAGCAATTCCCTCTGTCGGTTGCTATTGCCTTATTGATCATATCATTTCACTCTTAGCTCATCTCCATCCTAGCTTCCAACCTCATTTCTCCACGTGCCAATATTGGTGGTAGTTCTGAGGTGTCACCTTTGCCTGCACAAAACATTCCAAGCTTGATTCTAGTTTTTATTTCAACAAAACAAGATTCTAGTTTTTATTTCAACAAAACAAGCCTTATACAAACAAGAAAATGGCGAAACAAACTCAAGAAAATCAGTAGAACCTAAAACAACCAAGATAACCACAAAACAAAATCAGAGAAGTTAGGGCAAAACAAACAAACATATTCATGGTGAGAGGCACTATGAAATCATGAAATTAGAGAGACGAAATTAAACTGAGATGAAAATGAAAGCATGGAGACGAACGAAGAAATTGTAAGAACGAAAAAATTGTAACAACGACAAAATTGAAAGCATGGTTTTATTTGATTTCAGGGAGAACGATGAAATCAAAAGAGAGAATGTCTTCCTCCAAGGACACAATCCAACGCTCATAGGAGTGAGCCACCGAGTTGAAATCGAAATTGAAATTGAAATTGAAATTGAAAGAGATGAAACCAGAGAGACAAAGATGAAATCGAAAGCCACCGAGACAAAAATGAAAATGAAATCAAAAGCCACCGAGTTGAAAATGAAAATAAAAGAAAAAGACGAAAATGACGGAGTGAGAGGTACATAGTCTACCTTAAGCAACGAGAGGCACCTACTTCTTACCAACGATACTTTTTACTTGAACGAAAGACTTTCATAAGCCACTAAGCCACTAAGTCAGAGACACCTTCTACCTGAGAGCGAAAGAGTTTCGTAAGCTTAGCTAAATTAAAACTTTAAAAAATTACAAAATTTTACTGGATTTTCTTTAAAAACTCATTTTATTTACGAAAGGTTTATAAAACGTCTCCCTTAGTGGAGATTATTATAATCCCCAATAATTAACCCATAGTATAATTATATTTTTTGGTAGTGAATTAATGTAATTAAGATAAACAAATATACTTATTTATTTTATTCATCTTCAAATATTTGAAAATTAAAATATATTAAAATTTTGAAATAACAATAAATTTCAATTTTCTATAAAAATTTAGAAACTAAAATTATATATATTTAAAAATAACTATTAAAAATTTTAAAGGTTAATGAAATGAAAACTAAAAATAAACAAGTGAATTAATAAATTAAAAATAGGAATAAACAATGAATAAACATATATTTATCATCTAAATAAATAAATAACATATAACTAAACATATTATTTTTAATTTCATTTTTCTCTCCATATGTTATTATAATCCTAACAAACCAAACATATTTTTTCTATATTTATTTTTTAAAATATTCACCCACAAAAATCCTTTCACCATTTGAAATTTACTTATCATTTAAAAATTTTACTGTAAAAATGACAATATATATATATATATATATATATATATATATATATATATATATATATGGTCATTATTTTTATACAATTTTATGAAAATAACTATAAAATGAAAAATAAAAAACATCTTCTTCAACTAAACTAAACTAGCCTGTGCTCGATTTTCCTGGCTAAGTTCTTAGTTTTACCCTCTTCCTAATCTTCGATCCCGTAAGAAACCCTAACCACAAAACGCTCCCAATTGAAAATCAATCTTTCATTTTCAACGTTCCCCGATAGCACATTTCAAATTTCACGAGCAATAGTTCCGATTGCTTCGCCAGCATGACGGCGTCCAACAAGAGAAACTACAAGGAAAAACCAATTCGCCGGAAGTAAGTGTTATCCAAATTCGCATTCATGTTTTTCTTCTGATACAAACAATTGCTAATTGGACAAGGGGTTACCTAACGTTTGGGTGTAATGTCGTATTTATACAGAGAAGAAAAACCGGAAGAACCGGAAGTGCCAAAATACAGAGATCGAGCTAAGGAACGAAGAGAAGATCAAAATCCTGATTATGAACAAACTGAACTTGGGTTTCATGCAGTTGCTCCACCTGGTACTGTGGATCTTCGGTAAAGTTTCGTTTCGCCTTTTTCCCTATTAAAGCACTCTCCAAAGGAAGATAAACAAGCTATTTTTGTTTTCGTCTTTTGGGATTGCTCAGTAACTATCTTATGGCATTGTGTAGGTCATCTGATGCGCACAAGTTATCTATTGAGAAGAGCAAGTACCTTGGAGGTTTGTATTCTTCTATTATTTGTTTTCTTCCTCGCTCTGGGGAACTATCAAGGTTTGAAGTCTCTTTTTGTTGTTGTGTAAAGATTGCTGATTGCTGTAATAGATTTTCTTTCTTGCAGGGTTTGGTTTAAGCGATTTATTTTTACTTTTGCTTACATTGAAACCTAAGCATAAGATGTATTGAAATTCAGGATTCAGTTACTTTCAATTGTAGAATTTATCCTGAACATAGATGGAAGCAATTATAAATTTCAGTATCTGATATCTTGTGAACAGGTTTATAGGTCCTTCGAATTTAGAATTCCCTGTACCACGTGCCTCCATTTTCTTTTTCTTTTCTTATGTTATTTTATTTTATTTTTGTATATATTTATGACTTTCTTGCTTTATAAAGGTGTGTTTGTTCGCAGGCCTGATTGTGGAGTCATTGTATTTGTGAATGATCTTTGCTTTTGCTGAGAAATTAAGCTTATATTGGAATGTTTGTGCTAATAAATCTTGTTACCTTTACTAATATTGGTTAGGTGATGTGGAGCACACACATTTGGTCAAAGGGTTGGATTATGCTTTGCTGAACAAAGTAAGAAGTGAGATGGATAAGAAACCAGATGCTGGGGATGATACTGATGGGAAATCTAGGTAAGTTAGGATCAGAATTTTCAGTAATCATTGTGGGTTTATTGAGATTTAACATAAGACTATAGATATTGTCAAGGTAGAGCATATATTCTTTGACAATCCTCACCTGAGCTAGCGGTTGGGATTGTGGTAGACCTAGCCCAATTTAAGTGATTGTACAGCTATGGATTAAAGCATTTTTATAATTTCTTAAATTTGTCTAATGAATTATGTTTTAAATGTGCGTAGTGTTTTTCTGCAGGTCAACAAAGGAAGATCAACAAGTGTCAATTCGCACAGCAACTGCTAAGGTTCTTTTGCAGACCTGTATAGAATAGGAACCGGATAATACTTCATTTGCAATTTAAGTTCTGATATTCTAGCTGCTAACTTATGAATTATTGGAGCCATTAGTATTGATGCCTTTAATATTTGTTTCAGTCAGTTTATCAATGGATCGTCAAGCCTCAAACAATCAGTAAGACAAATGAGATGTTCCTCCCTGGTCGAATGACATTTATTTATAACATGGTTAGAATTTTCATTTTGCTAACAATGTTTCTGGTTTTGGAAACTCATTTAATTTGTGCTATTGTTTGCTTATACTCATGTTATCCTAGAATTGGTGTGGGTGTCTAAGAGCATGCCAGTGTGCTTTACTTGCGTCCCAAAAAATGAACATTTGGCAGTCCACTAATCTGATGTCCCGGAATGCCTTTTTATCGTATGTGTGTGTATCTTGTATGTTATGTGAGATATGAGAGAAGTGAATATTGAGTGCTGGATTTGTATGAACAGTCAAGACTTGAAATTAAACTGTGAAGATATTTTATTAAAATAGCATATTATGGTTGTATTACTAATTTGATAGTCAAGTGCCCATGTTTTTCTAGTATTGTAGATTAGCCAATTTAAATTCCTCATGATCATAAATTATGCGATGTTAACCTGTGGCTAATACTACATGTTGGATTTGTCTTTATTTTGATTTGGATATGCATTAAGAATGCGATACCTGAACATTATAATGCCTGTAGTAACAACTAAGGAAGGGAACTGAGAGTTCTTCAGTCCACCTTAGGGATTAGCTATACTAAAATTAGGGTGATTATTTGTTTGTAAGTTCTGGGTTAAAACTAATGTCTTTGTACTGGTTGATCCAATCCTTGTAGAAGATTATTCTTTTAATTCTCTGGAAACAATTTTCTGACAAGAATTCTTATCTTTTAATCTGGTAGGAGGGTGGATACCATCATGATATTCCAACAACCTTACATCGTAGTAAAGCTGACTGTCCAGTGCCAGAGGTTTATGATCTTGCTGATTCTCTTTTGACATTTGCTCTTTTGCATCAGACTACTGGTCTATATATATGAACTTTGTCTTATGTTGCACAGGAAATGGTTACAGTTAATGTTGATGGATCCGTTCTAGATCGAATTGCTAAAATAATGTCATATCTTCGTCTTGGTTCTTCTGGGAAGATCCTAAAGAAGAAAAAGAAGGAAAAAGATGCAAAAGGTAATACTGCATTGACAGATAATTTGTGAGTCTAGGTTATTATCTTCTAGATGCAAGTTCATATTGGTTAATGTAATTTTCTTTAGAAGAATGGTTTTCTAAGCTGGTGTGCGTTTCTATATTTTTGTTATTTAATGTAAAATATTTGTTGATTTGTTCACAACCTTGTTTATATATGTGCATAAATATGATTTAGATTAAAATTAAACTGTAATTTTTTTTGAGTTTGAGTAGCATGGGTCAGTGGGTGGGGGCATTCTTCCCTTTTTTGTTCTTCATGCTAAAGAAAATAGACTACGCACAAAAAACTTTGCTTTGCATGGAGAAATCAATAGATAATTTCAAAATGTCCATCAAGGCATCAACTGCACAGGAATAATGAAAAGCCCACTCAGAGAAGGAAAAAAAAAAATCAGAACAACAACTGAAAATGCCAGACAAATTTACGTGATATAGATGACCAGGAAGATGATGGATGGCAGCATTCATTGTATCCTTTCTTGCTTGACTTTTAAAAATAAAAATTATCAGGTTCCTGTAATTCTCCTTTTTATGTATGCAGGGAAGATTTTGGCCGTTGGTAATGGATATGACAAAGAGGATAAGCCATCAAAGGTTGAAGGTGGAGCAAAAAATCAAGCTGAAAAAGAAATAATCCCACCTCCTCCACCTCCCATAAAGAAAAATCCTCTCCATTCAAGAGAGAAACAAGGCCCAGCTGTTGCTAGAGCAGAAGATGATGACATTTTTCAAGGTGATGGTATTGACTATGATATACCTGGTAAGGACTTGAGCCAAAGTCCTGTCTCCGAGGACATGGAAGAGTCTCCTAGGAACAAAGAAAAACCTTCATATTTCGAAGAACCTACTTATGGTCCTGTCCCACCTTCAATGCTTCCTCAAGGGTGGCAAGAAACTGTAAGTTAGTGCTGTGTATGTGTAGTTTTGAATTGTGGGTATGCTTGGTGAAAATGATTGGAAACAAATTTCTTTCTGTTTCATCATTACTTAAAATTTTGTATAGACTTTGAACTATTAAGAAAATTTACATTATTGGTGCTTCTTCATTTAGCTTTGTTCCGCTTGAATTATGTTTGATGGTGTATTGAGTTTCTAACTTTGATTTCACTTTGTCACAGAATGGATACGATGTAATGCAAACCCAAGCCTTGGCTGGCGGTTACCAAGGAGAGTGGCAAGAATACCAGTATGCTGAACAACTGGCTTACCCAGACCAATATCTTCAACCAAATATGCAGACTTATGATGTGCAAGCAGGTATAAATCTTCCACAAGATCCACGCTTTATGACACAAGAAGAGAAGGACCGAGGTTTAGGATCAGTGTTTAAGCGAGATGACCAGAGACTTCAACAGCTGAGGGAGAAAGATGCCCGTGAAAAAGATCCCAACTTCATCTCGGAGAGTTACTCTGAATGTTACCCAGGATATCAAGAATATAACCGTGAGATAGTGGACAGTGATGATGAAGACGACTTGTCCAAAATGGATATGGGTGGAAGGGTAAGTAACATCTGGTTTAATTGCATTTTTCTTTTTTATATATTTTCAAATGGTGTAAAACATACCAGAACGACCATTATATACTATTTTTTCTCTAAAAATAGTCCTTGGGAAAAAAATTATAAATTTGCTTGTCTTTATATTGTTGTCCACTTAGAAAATGAGTCAAGTGGTGAGAATTTACAATATTGAAATGTGTGTTCTCAACAGGCAAAGGGTCGCCTTCATAGATGGGACTTTGAAACTGAAGAGGAATGGGCAACTTACAATGAGCAGAAGGAAGCAATGCCAAAAGCTGCATTCCAGTTCGGTGTGAAGATGCAAGATGGCCGGAAGACCCGAAAGCAAAACAAGGACCAGAAGCTCAATAATGATTTACACAAGATCAATAAGATTCTTGCCAGAAAGAAGATGGAAAAGGATTCAAATGGAGAGGGGGGCCACCATTATGATGATGAACCGACACCTGGAAAGAAGCTTCGAATATGAGTTTTAGTCACCATATTGTAATGTTAATAGAATGAGATGAGAATTGCGTTTATATCTCCAGATGATGGATTAGTATGATCAGTTTTTCTCCCTTTAATGGAAATCTTATTCATGTTTTGTATGAAAATAAATAGCACTAAGATCAACCCAATGTGTTAAATGATGTTGAGTCTAATATAAGCTAGTGTTTATTTATGGAAAATGAGAGAACCTTGAAATCTTTTTCGGAGGCTTGGAAAATTTACTTCAGTATTTACTCGTAGGAACTTTTAGTGTGTTAATTTTATCAGACCAAATGATATTGTTAAAAAATAACTAATAATCATGTAAACAAGACTAAATTTTAGATAGTTTTAAAAGAAAGAGATCAGCGAGGGACAGTGGTTGAGTATAGAAAAAATGTTTGAGCGTATGGAAAAGGCCCACTAACATTGCTGTTGCAAAAATAGGACTTAAACAAAGTCTAAGAGAACATGATGAAGGGGGTTTTTTCCTGTATCCCAAAGCATTTTTCCTGTACCCCAAAAAGTTTTTTTATTTCCAATTTTGCCCAAGTTAAAAGTTAAATCAAGAAAGAGAAAAAGTAGTAAAAAAATTCTTACTTGCACTGCATCCCTGCACAACCAGCGAATCTCTGCACCCCCAAAGATTCTTTGATTCTTTGACCTAAAAAACACACTTAAAAGAGGTTCTCTTTTATCCGCTTCCTCATCCCTCCTTCTTTGCCTTCATTTCTTTATTTGTGGAGAAGATCATCGAGCAGCAGCAAGCACCAACCCGAGTCCGTGACGACACTGAGAACCATCCTTTCCTGCAGTTCATCCACACACGTCTTCTTCCAGATAAGTTTTCTCAAATTTGTAAATTTGTAATGTTTTTTCGTATTTACGGTGATTTATGAACATATATTTGTATATATTTATATATATGTTTGTAATCATTCCATCTGTGCGAAAATGGATCCTGAAAGTATTTTGTGTTATGAAACGGAATACAAAAGCCATTTCATCTTTTTCAGAAACGGATTACAAAAGCCGTTTCTGGCATTTTATGTGAAACGTAATACATAAGCCGTTTCATGTTTTTCCGAAACAGATTACAAATGTCGTTTCGTGTATTGTTTATGTGAAACGTATTACAGAATCCGTTTCAGGTTTTTTTATAAACGGATTCTCAAAGTCGTTTTGTATTTAGTGTATTTTTTATATGAAACAAATTATGTAATCTGTTTCTACACTTTCAGAAACGGAATTTGAACTCCGTTTTGTAAATTTCTGTTATTTCTTTTTGTTATATATATATATATATATATATTTTTTTTTTTTCTTGTCCTCCTTCATCGCTCCCTTCAACCTAATCACCACTGTTCTTTCTCCGTCTTAAACGATGATGACATCGCATATCAGAACCCTTACTAGCTGAAGCGTAGTAGACGTCGACGCCACCATCTTTCCTCTGTAAGTAACCAATGAGGTTTCTCCCCAAATCTCCATCGACGCTTTATAGACATTTGCACTTATTTTTTATTATAAATATATTTAAGGTATAAATACTGATTTGGTACCCCAACTTAAAAAGTTCAATTTAGTATCCCAACTTTAGGAATGTTCAATTTGGTACCCAAACTTTTTAAATGGGTTTATTTTAGTACCTTCCGTTAAACACTACATAACGACGTTTGGCTTCTGTTGAGGTGACACTGTGTTGGGGATACGTGGCAGAAACAATGGTTCAGATAAAATGAGTTGAAATCCCCCTTTATTTGTAAACTTTAAGTGTCCTATTTTGTGGAGAGTGCCCTAATAGGTGGTTTTCTCTTCTTCTGATTTTTCTAGACATTGAAGAAATGTCAAGGGCTCAATCATCTTCCTCTTGCTCTCACAATTCATGGTTGATGCGAAATCAAAGCTTGTCCTGTAATAGTGGTGGCTGTAGAGGGTTGGGTGAAACACCTACATGCAATTGCAAAGTGGAAACTGTGCTGAAAACGACTAGAACTATCAAGAATGGTGGGAGACAATTTTGGAGAACGGCTGAAGCTTCTTCTTTCCAGCTTCGCCCTCTCCAACGAACAGAAGGAAATATTCGTCCTTCTTCTCCGATCACCGAACGCAAATCAACCACCGAACCCTAATTCCCAAATTTAGCTTCTGCCCTAATTTTCCGTTCTGCAAATTTTTTGATTTCACATCCCTAATTTTTTCCCCAAATCGACAACAACGCTTTTGTAAAATTTTTTACTTCACAAATTATTTACTTCGATTTTTTTTTACTATAAAAACCACGTGCCCAACCATGTTTCTTCCACATATGCCCTGCATAGTGCCACCTCAACAGAAGCCAAACGACGTTATGTAGTGTTTGACGGAAGGTACCAAAATAAACCCGTTTAAAAAGTTTGGATACCAAATTGAACATTCCTAAAGTTTGAGTACCAAATTGAACTTTCAAACAAAATTGGGTACCACATCAGTATTTATACCTATATTTAATTAGCATTTATATTATAAAGATTTTTTATATTTTTATGAGTATTTTCTTATTTTGTAATAATTATATAGGATTTGACAAATATCAACACTAATAATATATATATATATATATATATATATATATATATATATATATATAAAATTTGAACTCAATAAAAAATATTACATAGATATATTTGAATACCATTGTTTGAACAAAATTAGGCTTAGCATATTATAACATTTTTAATACGCACATTCAATGCTAAGACTTGTCAATTTATAATATAAAACTATCGTCATATATGCAGTGTTTTTTTCTTATGTATTTAACCTAAGTCTTGGCACATTAACCTTTTCGAAGTACAACTTGGCATGAACCGCAAATACCAAGTAAAAAGAGTATATTTTATGTTGACAATTGATGCAATGTCGTTCGTTCAACGGTCGGAGTGTAAACCTAAATATGTTATTATTCGACAAAACGTTAATTAGCATATTTTTAAATAACTTTTTGAAAAATAAATTTAATTATAAAAATAAATTAAACTAAATGATAATTAAACTTTAAATTAGATAAAAAACAAAAACGAGATGGCCAGGACACGAGGAAATTTATATTGGATTGTAATGTTTCAAACTTTGAATTATATATATGACTAGGACACGAGAAAATTTATCTAGACGTGGTTCACATGATGCACCTGAGAGTTCCACACAGGGTGCTGCATGAAAGAGACCCATAGCTTCAACTCATAGAAGGGGTCAGCACGAGGCTAATGTTGTTCAGGATGATGTTGTTGAGCATGAGATTTCTGATGTTCCTCAAGAAGAGGAGCAGGAGATTGATAACGATGGTGCAGGATTTTCAGGTGGTCCGTCTGATACATCTTTATTGACTCGGTACCAGGATCATGTTGCATGCATGATATGGGATGGTCAGGTAAGTAAGAAGTTTTTATAAATGCTTAATTTTATTGTTGTTATGTATTTTTATTCTTTTTTGTTTCTTTTATGTTAGGATCGAGTTGTGAAAATAGTCTCCCATATTAAAAGAGTGAAGAAATTAGGACGTTCTCACCCTTCTGTTCTTCCCTTTGTGGTAGCTTCTGGATTATCGCCTCTGTGCGATATTTTATATGAATACACCGATCTTGGGTTTGTATTGGGTTTCATGGAGAGATGGCATCCCAAGACTAATACTTTTCATCTACCCATTGGGGAGATGACCATCACTTTAGATGACGTCTGGTCGCTCCTTCATCTTCCCATCACTGGAAATTTTTGCTCCACTGAAAATCTTGAATATGAAGACTCAGTTGAGATTTTGATGACACTTCTTGGTGTTGATCGAGCCATGGCTTGTGAGGAGCTGAATCAAAGTCGGGGTGCACAGCTCAGACTTAGCTGGTTGAGAGAGTTGTATGATAGTTGTTGTGATAACGAGCTATGGGAGTTTGCTGCACATGCATATCTTTTGCACCTTGTAGGGTGCACGATATTTGCTAATAAAAGTGCCACCTATGTTCGTACACATTATCTCAAGCTATTTAGAAATCTCCCGACATGTCGTAGATATGCTTGTGGAGTTGCTGCTCTTGTCTACTTATATGAGCAGCTAGGAGATGCCAGCTTTGCAAATACAAAGCAATTAGTTGGATATCTACCTCTTCTATAGGTACCCTTTTATTTTACATTTTATTCAATATTTTTTTTTGTTTTATATCACAATAGTTAAATGAAATGTTATTTGATACAAGCTTGGATATACGAGCACTTCCCTGCATTGGGAAGGAAGCAATTACGGAATACATATGTGGAGACCAAACCCCGTGCCATACGTTATGTCACTGGACGTGTTATTTCTGCTATAATTGACATTAGACTCCAATTGGATGCCTTGACATATGATGGGATGATTTGGAGAGGAATCATCCCAGGATCATATCGTGCTAATTCACACGCACATGGAAGACCATAAGTTTGTCTGAGAATGCAGCCACAACGACTAGTATCGAATCCAATCTTCTTTACTCTTTCCAACTCTGGAGCAAGGAGTTCTAAGGCACATCTAGAAATATTTCCCACTAATCTTCTATAACTCAATGCCTTGTAAGAGTCACTGATCAGATTTATACTTCTTTCAAAAGACGCCTTAATTTCGTTATGTTGCAAGATAATAACGTTGTGAATTCCATCCCAACACGAACAAATGTCTCCCATACTACTTCCAAGAACTTTCTTCAGACTCCAGTGAGCAAACTCAACCCTAGTACAATTTATACAAGGAAATCATATAAACCATTAATAAAAAAATTTAATTAATAGCAAAATGCAAACATACCTGTTTGATGTTGTATTCCCTAAATGCATAACTTTGTTCATCCATGCCTTCACAAATAATTTTTTGTAAGGAATGATCCATGAGTCATTAACATATTCAAAGAATACATGCCATGACTGGCAAACAAGCTCAAGACGATTAACACAATCGTTAAACTTTAATTCATCTTCACAGTCCATGACATTCTCCCAGGCTTGCAGTACAACATCCCATGCATCAACAAAATTCACTAACATTTTGCACTTTGCCTGCACATTTTTTTGAATATGGAAACGACATAGAAGATGATAACACTCAGGGAACACAATGCCAACAACATTCATTAGAGCCAGATCCCTGTCAGTTACAATGACTTGTGGACCACCCTCAGACGTCATAAACAAACCTCTTAGCCTTTCAAGAGCCCAAATGAAATTATTTTGCTTTTCACTAGATAAAAATGCAAACGCGACTGAGAAAGTTAATCCTGTTGAGGTCACACAAACAATCTCAAGCAATGGCAATCGATATTTGTTGGTTTTGTAAGTACTATCCATTAAGAACACAATATTGAATGAATTTAACAACTTCACAGCATCAGGATGGGTCCAGAACAGATCGTTAACCACATCAAATTCATCAAGACATCTACTAAAATGGATGTAGTGATCACGTCCCAACATCAACATTAACTGTTGTAACCCAGTCCTTGAACCTCTTACTGAACGTTTGTACCTATATCTTGCATTATACACTTGCTTCAGAGTTGTAACATTACACTCATCTTTTTCTTTGAGAGTGAGAAGTATATTTGCAGGTTTTACTTGACTTTTAGTCATATCAACAAGCAACAACTATTCAGTAGACTTCAACCTACCCGCATAGGAGTGACCAACTAGAGTAGATGAGACATCGTGATTATGGTAATCACATTTTATGTTCAACACTCATCCCTCCCCTTGAGAGATGAGTCTCCCTCTCAATCTAAAGGGACAATCACATTTTCTTGTACTAGATAAACTCGGTTCTGCATCACATTTGTATTTTCTATATTTTCCACCTCTTTCACAACCTAATAATACATGGGTCTTTCTTTCTGGTTGTCCATTATATTTATCTGATCTTAGAATAATAACAATAAATCCAAGATTATAAGCAATCCCTCTAACCCACTTAATTAAATCTTCACGTGTTGGAAAGATATCATCGGTTGTAAAATGAGATGTATAATCTTGTTCGCAGATATCATGAACAAAATTAGAAAAGTCTGACATGAGACTACAATTTAGTTGAGAATCCACTTAAGAATCCAAGAAACTCAAATAACTAAAATGATGATCTTCCGTAATGAGCTATAATAAAAATAAAATATTTTAATACGTCAAACAACCCCATCTAGGGCAACCACATAATAATAGATAAGAATATTTAAAAATAGTGCAATTAAAAAACAATGCAACACGTATCAGAGAAAAGAATGCAACACGACACCTCAATCGAGTGTCTCACCTATTACGCAACACACATTACATATTCTCGTACATATCCAAAGTTCTCAAACAAACACGAAGTGAGACAAAAATTTTGCCAAAGTTTAATCAATTTCAAAACTGTTCCAGTCAATTCACATTCAAAAACTCACATTGAAAACTGATTGCATGGTGGTGATATTCAAAATTGATTGCATGATTCACATTCAAAAATTCACCTCACTTAAGCACACAATATACACTCACTCACAAACTCACGCATACCACTGCACTCACTCACCAACACACTAAATCCACATTCAGTACCAACACACTAAATCCACAATCAACACGCACATAAACACAAAAACAACATTATTCTATTTCATAACGAAAACTAAAGATTAGGGTTAATAACACGTAAGAACCCTTGATTTAAAAATTCAAAAACTGCATTTAAAAATTCCAGAAACGGAATATGTGATCCGTTTCAGAAATGTACGCAACGGATCCCAAAATCCGTTTGAAAAAAAAAACATGAAACTTTATGAAACGGATTTTGCAATTCGTTTCATACTTTCCTGAAACGGATCACGAATTTCGTTTCTGGAAAAAAATTTAAAAATTTGTGAAACGAAATTCGTATTCCATTTCAGAAAAGTATGATACGGATTCCAAAAGACATGGAAACTTTATGAAACGAATTACGAATTCTGTTTCATAAATTTTAAATTTATTTTCCAGAATTTTCGTGATCTGTTTTAGAAAAGTATGAAATCCGTTTCATAAAGTATCATGTTTATTTTTTCAAACGGATTTTGAAATCCATTTCGATTTCTCTTGAAACGTATCACAAAATCCGTTTTGCAGAATTAACAGGAAAAAAATGCAAAATTAATATTGAAGAGGCTAACCTGGAGGACCTTCAAGCACAGAGAACTCACAGGTAACACCTTCAACCACATAAGAGAATGGAGGACAGTGACAATGAGAGAATAAAGAAGAGAGCTTTCAAAAATAAAATGAGTGAAAGTGAACACACAAACCTCGGACCAGGGACCACCACGAGAGAATGAAGCAGAGAAAAATGAAGGCATTGGACCATAATGAGCATAGTGAGAATGGAGAACAAAGAACAAACGGAAAAAAATAGGTATGAAATAATTTGAGAGTGCAAAGACAGAATTGACGCAGTAAATGAAATTTACTGCTCTTCCACCGTTTTCACCCACTTTCACCTATAAATTAATTAAGGGTATAATAATAAATTTAGGGGTACCAAAGAACCCTTGGAGGTGCATGGAGAAGTGCTCCCTGATAAACAAGATCAAAAAAGAAAAGCAAAAAAAAACAAAAATTTTCGGAGATCCGCAGAAGTTTTGTAAAGTTTCAAACCAGGATTGGATTAAACATTTTAACACCCAATAAAAACCAATGCAGTTTGTCAAAGGGGAGGATAAACAATAAAACGTTAGGTAACCATGAGTGGAAGGGGATGCAAATACACTCCATGTGAAAGTATTAAGAACGATTGAGAAGAAAAGAAACTGAGGAGGGAAGACAAAGCACAAAAATTAGAGCAGCTTCAACTTCTATCACAAAAGGAGTAAAAATAGTTAAAAAGAAATAGATGTCGATCTACCATTTTCCTTTTTTATTTAACCGTAATATAGATTTTATATCGAAATAAATAAATTAAATTTAAAGAAAAAAATATTTTATTTTGATAAATATATCAATTTTTATTTTCTTATTTATTTTTAAAATTAAATAGATTTCTCGTGTCTTGGGAACAAGACCATATCACTTCTCACACGTTAAAAGGTTGAGCTACATCCTATAAGATGTTGATTTTAATTCATTAAATATCGTACTCTATCCTCTCTTTTTTTCAAGCATAATAAGTTTATTATGCTCTGATGGTGTTTTAAGGGAGTCGAGTACTTTTTAGTTTATATTCGTTTGTTTGCGAATGAAAGGAAGGAGAAACTTATAAAGAAAATGGCATTTCGGTTCATCTTGGAAAATATGAAATAAAAAATGGATGAAAGTCAACAAAAAGAAAAAAAAAGAAGTGCATTATTTATCCTTACTTTTTTGTATCGTAGTGAAACATGATTAAATTGATGCATATAAATTTCCTTTATTTAAATTTATTTCAAGAAAATAATGTTTTCCTTTACCCTTTTTTATAAGTGGAGATTGGTTTACATAATGTTTTAAAATTTAGGAATAAGAATAATAAAAACAATATATACATTTAAGATAAGGATAAATATTTATTTCATATCTATAATATATAATGCTACATTGAAGAGTGAAAATTTATGAGTAAGAAAGAAAATTGTTTCCTTACCCTAGAATTATTAATTAGCCAAATATCTTTTGGATTTTTCTATCTTTCTTTACCCACTTGTTCTTTTTTTTTTTCCTTTACGATAGTGTTGTATCTGATTTGTGCCTAGTCAAGTTCCTCTAGATTAAAATATTATATAGCAACCTAACTTTGTCACTGGGAAAAAGCAAGACAAAAGTTGCCCCTTTTTTTCTAAGTCTTTTCTTCTTTTTTACATTAATTGTTGTATGCATCAATGAGCCATAATAATGAACAATTTAACATGTTCACACTTCCTTCAATCATTAGTCCTAATCAGTATTTTTTTTTCCTGTATTATATAAGTATTTATTAGTTTAAAAAATAAAAGGAAAATACGAATGTATTTTTAGTCCATATAAAATTATCAAAGTTCATATTTATTTCTATAAATTTTTTTATATAATTCTAGCTTTTGTAAATTGGAAGGAAGTGCCACCTTTGATATTCTATTATCTTTTTGTTGTCAATTTTGTTAAAATAACTAAACTAAACATTCGAGAGAAAAAAAATGTAGTTACCAAAACAAAAATACGAACACTGTGAAACAACAACACATGTTTAAAATTATCATAAAAACGCTTTTATTCAATTAATAAGAAAATATTTTGTTATACAAAATGTTATATTTGAATTCTATACCATCTGTATCTTATTATCATAAAGAGTTTATAGGCTGATAAATTATAAAACAAAAGAAAAACCTTACAAATTAAGTAAACATAATAAATCAATATTTAAATTTTGAATCTTTTTTAATTACTATATTACAATATATAATTTATTAAAAGTTTCTTTTAATATAATTTATTTTGTATTTAAAATTATATCTATAACAATATACAGTAGATTCTGATTGTAATAATTATATTTTAAAATTTCAATATTTTAAACTCCACTACTGTTTATGTTACCTTTAAAAATAAAATAAATAGTAAAAGTAATTTAATTTTCCATTTAAAGTAATTGTATACATCACTCTTTCATAATACGATTACAGTTTTTTTCTCTTCCATATAAATCTATATCACCTCTTAAATATTCATTTAAATCATACATTACATTTTATATATTTTTTACTCAAATAAATATATAATATCAAAATTAACGTAAATATTAAATTTGAACTCATTAAAATAATATAATAATGTTTCCTTTGTTCTCGTTTATAACAGCTCGGAAGATGAAAATTTCCTTTTCATTTCAAATAACATTGTTTTTCTCGAATATTTGATTTTGTTAGTATTCTGTTTCAGTCAGAGACACTTAAAATCAGGAGAATAAAAATAAAAAAGTATTTATCATGCAGAGGTAGAATTACAAATGTTACGAAAATTTCAAATTAGATTATGTCGAGTATAATTTGGACATTTTAACTATTCTAACGTATCAAAGTCTATTCATTATTTTTATATGAAGATTTATTAGAAAAAAAAGTAAAGTAATATAAAATATCGATGATCACATCAAATTCATAATAAAAGTTACATATAAATTATATTATATTTAATATGAAAAAAATTTATAAATATATGAAGGTAAAATATTAAATAATTTGTATAATTTTTTATGAATCAAAATTAAATTAATTAACTTATCAGTATAATAATTTTTATAATGATTTTACTCATGAGAAATTTTGAACTACATATATTTACAAAAATAAATGTAAATATCAACGTTATCTCCTGTAAGACCTTAACCAACCATTTATTGATCCAAAAAATTATGATAAACTAAAAAGAAACATTTTTCAATTAAAGTCTTTAAAAACCCTTCCTCCAAACATAAACATGTTTTAAAGTATAAATGACTTTCATAAACTCAACGTAAATAAAAGTCTTACCCTAAAAAACTCATAACACATATTTACTCCGACTTCTTCTAAATATATCAACACATAACTAAATAAGGACAATCTTTGAGTGCACACCATCGATAATCATCTTGAGTCAATTAACATATAAAACTTTTCGTATTACATCCGAAAATAAAATCACTTTATCCTCCTAATTTAAATATTAAATTTTTTTACTGGATTTAAACTAGTAATTGGATAATACAATTCAATTGATAAATCAAATTATTGTTTTATCATGATTTTCGTCTAATTTCTCTATATTTAGTGTTATTTTATTTTATTGTTTTTTATTAATAAATTTTAAGTGGAATGACAAATGATAGATAGATAACATTATTGTTGTTGAAATATCTAACTTCAAAATGATGTTTATTATAATCTTATTTAGAAATTAAGTCATGGTTTTGCTTAAGATTTTTTTTAATTTATTAATAGATAAACTAGTATGTGTGCTTCATTTTTTTTATAATAAAATGGAATTAATATATAATTTGATTTCAGATAATTTTTTTTATTTTATAGGAGAGATTAGTTTCAGAAACACTTAAAAAAATTATATTTTTGTATTTCAGTTGGAAACAAACAATAACAATAATGAATTGAATTGGGTTAAGTCACATATTTGAAAAACATCTTTTGATATAGTTAGGAATCTAATAAGGGAGAGGCATTGATTTGGAGAGAGACGTACATCGTAAGCAAGAGAAGGCGAGGAGACTCACAACTGCTCACTGCACTGGAACTTCACACTCCTCTCCGCCCATTCATATCCCCAAAATGTTCAACCCTCAAACTTCGCCACCGCCGCCGCCGCTGCCGCTCATGACTCCGCCGGCAACCCCTCTCAACCAAGAAACGACGTCGTACAAGAAAAATCGCAGAACCAGCGGAGTTCCCGTTCCCCTTCCTCACTCAGTGGAAGTGATCGACGTTGACGATTTCATTCCCTCCGCCTTTTTCCAAGGCACGATCAGGTCAAACGCGGTCTCCGTTGAGCGACACGACGCCGTTTTCAAATCTGTCCACATCATCGACCTTTCCGACACCGAGGACGACGATGATTTACGTATCCTCAATTTCACTCCCGCGAACACCTCCTTTGGCAAACGGAAAAAGTTGAGGGGAGAATCCTCCAGCGCAGCCCCCTTCGACTGCGAAATCTGCGCTGAAACCAAAACCTCCAAGGAAGCCTTCTCCATCAACGGCTGCTGCCACGTGTACTGCAACCACTGCATCGCGCTCTATGTCGAATCCAAGCTCCAGGACAACGTCGTCAACATAGGCTGCCCTGTGCCGCAGTGCAGGGGATTACTGGAAGCCGAGGATTGCCGTTCGATTCTCGCCCCTGAGGTTTTTGATCGGTGGGGTACAGCGCTGTGTGAGGCGGTGATTTCTCTGGAGGAGAAGTTCTACTGTCCTTTTCCGGATTGCTCTGTGTTGTTGATTCGCGAGGGGAAAGATGAGGATATCAGAGAATCGAATTGTCCTAACTGTAGGAGGCAGTTTTGTGCGCTGTGTAGGGTACCCTGGCACGAGGACCTACCCTGTGAGGAATTTCAGAAACTGAACGCCGATGAGCGGGGAAGAGAGGATGTGATGCTGAGGAACCTTGCCAAGCAAATGATGTGGAAGAGGTGTCCCAATTGTGGGTTTTACGTCGCAAAAACCTCTGGCTGCATGTACATGAAATGCAGGTAACATGGCTTCATACAATTTCACAAATTTATTGTATATATTTTAGTCACAATAGATTTACATATTGGGAATGTTTTTTCAGTCATGTTTCTCTGTTTGTGCATTGCGAACTATTATCTTTTTTATCCTAAAAACCATGCTAATCAGGACTTTTGTGTGAGAAGTAGCAGTTATGGTTTGGCTTCAACCACCCTCTCTGTCTTCTCGTTTTTATTGGGTAAATTTTGAACATCTCATTGAAAAGGACGAAATATGGCATACTCTGTCCGTAGTTATTATTGGTAATTGAGAACATCGTCAAAGTGCACATTTTTTTCAGCCTTCCTGATTCATTTGTCTGTTTTAATCATGTCAAAATCAGAGTTTTAAATTTTTATGTTAAATGTGTTCTGTTTTGGTATCACATTTGGCTTTCATGTGGTTCATATATAGAACCATGCATGACTATTGATCAGCCTGTTTTGCATTCTTTTTTACTCTTAAACTTTGCCAATAAATTATTATTTTCTGCAGTTAAGAGTGATAATACATTTCTTTACTTCTTTTTATGTCGATTTGGTTTGGCATTCTTTACACGATATCAGCTTGTAAAGAGTTAAGATTCATTATTCACATAATCGCTCTAAAGCATGAGGTTCTTACATATTATTCTAGTCTAATTATCTCATCTACTTGCTACAGCAGAAGCGAGAGGTGGGAAGTTCATTGATTGATGTCAATGTTTCAAAATACATTTATGAATTTTTGTTTAATTTAATGTTTCAGGTGTGGGAGTGCCTTCTGTTACAACTGTGGGGTTCCTAACACATCTAACCACCATTATTGCTCCTCCTGTAGAAAATAATATTATTATGGCGGCAAGGAAGTTTCATCTCATGGAAGCTAATCTAAACTCTTCTCTATTACCTCTCACCTACTGACTTAATTATATATACATTAATATTATTATGTACAGCTTATTATTATTTAACTTTTTTCAAATGTTAGAACACAATTTCCATATGTTTCATGTGACTTAATGTCTGAGACCTATGAATCTTTGACAGCTCTAAGGTTCATTTCCTTCTATTTATTTATTGTGTCTAATTAGTTTCAATAGGGGAGAGTTTGTTTATGATGTACATTAAAAAAAAAAGAATGAAACATTAGTTGTTAAAAAGTACCTAACATGTACTGAACATGAAGTAGTTCTCCCTTTGAAGTTAAAAAATACCCAACAGAGTGATAGCTTTTGAAATGGTCTGTGTTTGAGAGATGTAATTGGATCTTTCTCCTATGAGTCACCAGTATTTTTAAAAATTTAATAGATTTATTCTAAAACTGATTGGAATTGTAATGTGTTCAAACTTTATACTACCACAGATCTCTATTGAAACATGTGCAAAGGGGAAGGAATTAGTTTTGGACTTAGAACAAACAAATCCCTCCATTAATTCTGTGTTAACCTACTAGTTGCATTGCTAAATTATGACTAAACTGAAAGTTAAGCTTTTGTTTGAAACCAAATTTTAGTTTGATTAAAAAAATAATTTTTGACTTAGTTTGAACAGTATTAATGAATGTATTGTTCTAATTGAATTTATTCAACTGAATTTTAACTACTGAAGTTGGAATTGTTTATTTTCTGTTCATTTTTACAGGAGAGGGGAGAAAGTATTTATCGTATTCATGTTAAATGAAATTTTAAAACTATAGGCACATTGATATATAAGTGAAAAAGTACTTTTCTTGGGTACTGTGAATTTTATTTCTCATCTTGAATCATAGACCTCTTATCATCTAAGATTGTGGGAAAGTAGAATCATTTGTACTTGTAAGGCAATTGGGACCACTTTTTGAGAATTATTCGAAGAGGCACTATCTAGGGTGGAAGAACTGTGTGTGTACATTTGTTGTTTTTATCCTTTGGTTCTCTAAGGTTCAATTGGCACTAAGGGTTGTATTTTTGCTTCTTTCATGTTAAAAGTATCTTATAACCAACCATGCAATATACTTAATTGATTACAAAGGTTACTTAATAGAATATAGAACTTATATTTTTTATATTCTAACTGAATAAATTAATTACATAATATAAATAATTCCATTTAAATAAAAGATTTTACTATGAATAATTAAATTTGTCTGTTACCATCTGCTGTTTGTGATTGCAGAATGGATTATGCATTTTCTGAGGATAAATTGAAGAATTAAATTATTTATCTTATTTTACGATTACAATTATTTCATCCAAAGTAAAAGAAGTAGGAATAATATAATATGTAATTTTGAAAAATAATCTATAACTATATATAAATAGGATTTTTTAATTATTTATTTTTAATTTAATTTTTATAATATAATATTTTTTTAAGATTAACTATTATACCTGTTTTTTTATTCATTAATAATTATTTTTTATTTTCTTCATTTATTTTATTTGTTTAATAAATATAAATTTGTTTTATATATTAATTTAATAATATTATCATATCATTATCTAATAATTAATATATATATATATATATATATATATATATATATATATATAAAAAATGCATATATACATGTTTGTCTTTGTTTACACCGATGTATAACAGTATAGTTTTTTTGTTGAAAGTAAATATAATTTATTTTGATGGTTCTGAAAAGATTACAAATAATAGGCTGAGATTATTTCTTATACATATCTTTTACCAATTCCCACATTTGCTTTTTTTTATAAAGGTTTTATTAACTGCTGCTATTAATTAATGAGTTTTATATATATATATATATATATATATATATATATATATATTTTTTTAAAAAATATATAAATAAGGATTGGACATATTTGAATATCTCGTCGTAGTAATATTTCTGACGGTTTCTGATTTTCGATCTCTAAAAAGATGAACTTACGGTGAGAGATTTAAAAAAAGAAGGAAAAAAGTTTTTGGAAAACAGATTTCTAAAAAAATGAAACGTTTTCTAAATAATGAAATTTTTTCTTGAAATTTCTATTTATATATATACTTTTTATTTTCTATTTATATATATATTATTATTAATATAATAAAAGAATCTTATTATTTTAAAACACAGTCAATTTTAAATATAATTTTCTAAGTTTTAACGAGGTTGGACAGTAAAATATTTATTTGATTATTTTATATTTTAATCCAAAAATATTTATTATTATTTGTCATTTTCTAAATATTTCTATAAAATAAGTTATTAATTTTTTAAATTGATTAAGTCAATATATATAATAAATTTATATTCGTTAATAAAGTTAAATATATCTTTACACATATTTACGATAGAAATGAAAGTACTCATGAAAAGTATTCACATACTTAAATATTATATTATTGGAAGACCAAATAAATATGGATATTCAGAATGTATTTTAAGTTGGTGTTATTTATAAAATGTAAATACTTTTGTCTTTTGTTAATATATTTGTTTCTCTTCCGTTTATAAAAAATAAATATTTTTGTTAATATATATATATATATATATATATATATATATATATATATATAATATTATGTAGCAGTTCATGTAAAAAGAAAAAAAAAATTATTTATCTTTCAAGGATGTTCTTAATTCTTCGGGAAGGACATAATTCATAATTTGTTAGAGTTTTAAAAAATTAAAAATTAAAATTGAATATTGTGATTTACTTAAAAAACATTAAAAGTATATAATGGTATAAAGTATTAAATAAATTATAATAATCTCGCATATATTTTTATGTACATAAAAGACTACTATTATAGTGAGTATGAATTGATAATAAATTTTGTTATGTCTTGATAACGGAAATAAATAAATTTTAGTTATTGAAATAAAAAATATTATAAGTAATATTGTGTAAATAGCTTTTTATTATGAGTAATTATTTGAATTGGAAAGTAGTTACTAAAATCTATACCTATACATATAAAGGTATATTCCATTTTGGTGTCCACAATTTTATCTTCAATTTTATCCTTTAATAAATATTTTTTTTAAACTAAAATAATTGTTTTACTATTAGTAACCATTTTATTAGATTTATCTGTTTCACTCGTTTTTTTAATTAATATTTTAAGCTAAAATAAATATATTTGATAAAAAAATTATCTACAAAATAAATGAAATATTTATAATAAAATTTTAAAAATTATTTACATTTACTTTTAAAATTTAAAAAAGTTAATACACATCAGGTTTTTTCCCTAGTTATAAGAATGTAAATAATTTTTTTATGAAGAGTAGTTATCTGAATTAAAAAATAAAAAATAATTAAGTATGTTTTTAATCTTTAAATTTTGACACGAAATTAGAATTCATAATTTTGATACGTTTTGGTCCTCAAACCTTCAAAATAATTAGTTATAGTATTTTTAATCCAAATACGTTAATTCTTTTTTTTATGTGATAATTGCACTTCATGCTAATAATTATTTTGTTTACATCGTTTGACGCTTCTGCTTCAATATTTGCTGGAAAACACATTTGACACATCTAAAAAATTTAATATAATTAGATAAAAAAATTATACTCATTCATTTTTTAAGTTTAGAAAACAAAATGTATCTTATTTTGCATAAAGACGAATTCCAAATTCGTATAAAAGTTCAAAAACTAAAAACATTTTTAATCCATTAAAAGAATTACTAAAATGATAATATTGAAAAATAGATTTTTTTTTATGTGATGAGGGTACAAATAAAAGAGGATGTTTGTCTCTTTCTATATATAGTTATAAATACTATTATTTTATAATACTTTTAATGTTATTATAGAATAGACGAAATTATACACTGTATAATCAATTATGGCAGCATTAGCATTGCAATTTTACTCTTCATATGCTTTTTTAGACTCACCATTTTCTTAGTATTTGCTCATATTTCCCTCTCTTAAATAGCCTACTTTTATTCTTTTCCTTCCTTTACTCCATTAAGTAAAACATGAATCTATTTTATTTCTTTTTTCTCTCAATTTGATGATGATTACAAAATAACAAATCCTTAATCAACTGAAGTTTAGAATATTATGGATGATACAATGAGAACTAAGTTGTTACCTTTTTCTTTTTTCAGAATGAAAAATATAAAATACTTGTAAACTATAATCACATAAATTAGTATCTTGTACATCTCTCACTTAGTTATGACAAAATCAAGAAATTATTGAGGAAAGAATTTCTATCTTGTTATGGAAAAATTTTGTTCAATCACGTCTCATTAAGTCATAGTAAAGAAATGTGCAAGTTTAAAAAATAATAATAATAATAATCATTGCAATGAATTCCTACTGTACCCAAAGTGTATGAAGACACTCATTCTTTATAGGCATGGGTACCTTTGACAAAAAAAAAAAAAAAAAAACTCTAAAGCTTTAACATAAGTGAAACAATTTCAGTCCTTAGAACCTACCCTTACCAATTGAGACACACAAGTCTGAGCATCATTTGCTCTGGGAAATCTATCTAAACACTTGCCATGTACACTTAGCTCTAGGAAAGAGACACCATCATTTGACCTGTTAGTAACCGTTTGCAGTTTTTTGAGATTTTTTACTGAACTTTAAGGCACTGCAGCGAGGACAAACGTATTCCAGTCCATCGGTTTTTGCATAGTCCTGCCACATTCAATATATAGTCATCAGAAATAATCATAAAGTTTTCATATCATATCCCATTCAATCACAATCTGAAACTGTGCACAAAAAATATGCAGACAATGAATGACACTGAATTCCATCTGGGAAATGAAAATCTTTTTTTTTACTTGGAACATACTTTTTTATGGATTGAAATTTATTTGAAACTTCAATCATGAGACTTAGTTTCTTCCGAATGAAACAAAAGCAACATAACTGCAACCACTTGTTGCAACTTGACCTGGTATTGTCAGTGTACATGGTAAAATTTCAACCAAATATTGTGTAGTGTTCTCTGTAATAACGGTTTATGGTTTACGGTATAGGATTTTTACTAGCCATGCATTTACTTGAACTTCACACACCAGAGTAAAAATTTTGGTAATACCTTAAATGCTCCAAGTCCCTGCCGCCGATCACAGCCAAAATGAGCCCACTCACCACATACGCCACAGTTCACCCAGTCACCTGCTGCACTACTGTTGTTCCAACATGAAAGGTAAAAATAATAGTGAATAAGACAGAAGTTGGCCACCTCCACATCCTAGATAGATACAAAGAGAGAACAGAGAAACAGACCTGTGACACATCAAGCAGCACTCTCCATCTACATCCTCATGAGCTAATTCATATTCTAAGAGATAAGTTTCGTAATGTCTTTTGAGTGTATTGCCAACACCCTGATAGCAAAGGAATAATTAATGTCTCCAAGAATGCATGGAATGTGGATCTAAAATATCACTCTTATGTTTCAAAAAAGAAAGCAGGGTAATGCATGAAGAAAGTGCTTGTAAAACAAGTGAAAAAGGGGGTTCCAGTCATATCCATGTAGTGCAAGGAAATGTCATGTTCAAGGAAAGACAAAAATAAATCAGGATCCTTACAGTCATTCTATTTGTCAAAGTGTGATTCCGCATCTTTGAGAAAACTTGTCCTTTCCAATTGATACCATTTCCAACATGAAAACCTCCTCTTGAAACCACCTGAAATGCCCAAGTGTGTGTCTCAGTTACAGTTTTTACTTTCTACACTACAATCCTGTACTACACATTTAGCTTTCGTATTCAAATCTCCTACCTCCCTGTACAAGTTGAACAGGTCAAGGCGTTTTGCATTCAAAATGGCATCAGGGAACTCGGCAAGTCCACCTGGCGGAATTAGACGATTATGTCCCCGAAGGATCAAAAACTGCATTACATCCCTCAGGAAGTCCTCCTGTCAGAAAATGCATCAATGAGAAACAGGACAGAGAAAGTTGGGATTTAGTGTCATAAAATGCATTGATAATTTGAGAATACAACATTTGATGTAAAAGCCATGAAACCAATGAAAGTAGCAAAGGTCAACAAGAAAAAATGTGTAAACCACCTCTGAGCAAACTCGTATTGGAGCTCTGTCACAACCATGCTTTTTCATAGGTAGTGGATTCAAAGAAATAATCTGGTTGGCTTGAAATGAGTTCGACACAGATTTCCTGTTTGTAACCGAAGTAGGGCCTGAAACATTATGCTTAATAGGAGCAAGCGGCTGATTTGATTTTCCATGGTCTCCATCATATCTTGCACCCCCAGACAATCCAGAAAAAGGGAGAATCTTGTGTCTATGAGATTGAGGAATTGGTCTCATAGCAGCAAGATTTAATTTCTGTCTATGACTACCAACATCTTCAATTCCCCGGCCACTAGGATTCATAGACTTTGAACTAGAGCATGGTTCAGATCTTTTCCGGCTGGCCGGTGGAGGCTTCAGCCAACTTGGAATCGCAGAGAAAACTGGCTCGTTGCGACAGTTTTCTTTCTCTGGCTTAGTACAAAAAAAAAGGAGGCGCTCAGCATCATCTTTATTAAAAGATGCAACTGGCAATCCCTGAATGCTAGCAATTCCCAACATAACAAGGCTGCGGTATGACACATTGGATGCAAGCTGTCTCAGAACCTGTGCACGAATATAAAAACCATCAATCAAAACATAAGGTTTCATTATTCTAAAACAAACTGAAACATAAACCTCCATCTGAACCCCTTGATTGTTTAAAAATAATTTTTAAGGGCCACAAAGTTATATTTTAGAAAGCTTTAACTGACAGAAGGAATTTTAAGAAACAAAATTTAACCTGTGAAGCCCATGCAGGAACTCGCATACAAACTTCAAACACACTAGATCCACAGGCTACTGAGGCTGATCTTCGAGGCTCCAAGGAAGGTGATTTACTTTGTTCATGATTAGGAAATGCCTGAACAAGTTGACTCTTCTCAATGAGCTCTTTCTTAATGTGATTCTCCAAAAGCTGAGCACACAAAAAAAAAAAGGGAGAGAAAAAAGTGATGTGTAAGTAACAAAGTTTTGAAGAGCATATATGAAAAAAATTCAAACACTGATAGCAAATTCACCCATGCCTGATCATTAAAACAAGTGTCTGCACTACCAGACACCAAAAGTGATATATGAGCAGTACTACATGTGGATATATCACAACGCATAGTCACTACACCACGTGAGAATGTTCCTGCCTGCAGAGGTGGTGGTGGAGCACTATAAAATATACAACAGTGAAAGAAATTAATAAACTGGATAAGATGCTAATAAAAGACGAAAATTAAAAACAAAATATTAGTTCTAAACTAAAGATTAGTACTCCTAAAAGTAATTGAGTGCCAAAAAATCATATTTTCCAACAAACGCCATAAGATGACGTAGAAAAACATATATCAACTCTCAGAAGTCAGAACCTTCAAAATACCTAGTCCTGTTGTGAAGTTTGCATCCCCGTATCTGAGAAACAGAAAAATACACATGAGTAATAAAACAATTCAATGAAACACTTATAGTAACTAAAAATTAATAAATCTACCATTCTAGTCCCTGAGATGGTAAATCTGTCGTTTTAGTCCTTGAAATCACATAGTCCTCATTTAAGTTCCCTACTTTGTATAAATTCATTCGTTTTAGTCTTTTTCCATTGTCATTGGCACTTAAGACTTGGTAATAATGGTGAACCTGACCCAGGTAACTAAATGGTGGTTGTTTTGATCTGAAATTATCTATGCATATCCCTTAAGTATTGTGTAGATTACATTGTCTAAACAAGGTGAAAAATGCCATACGATTTATCTACTTTCTTTGATATGATTGTATACTTTACATGTCATATAAAACTATATTCAAAACCAAATTCAATACAACATTCCTAAAGGGAAACAAGCGGAATTTCACCACAACTTAGCCTATATTAGTTAATTAAATTAATTTAAGGGCCAACATGCGATGTCACATCGAATAGTAAGAAAAAATATGATCTAGCACCCAGAAAGCAATAGCAGATAAACCAACAAAAGAAAGCAATAGCAGATAAACCAACAAATCCAAGTAAACACATGCATCAAACTTACTTCTGTAAATAGAAGAGCATTGAGTCCATCCTCTAACGCTCCCAACAAGCAAGCATCCTTTTTTGAGGGGAGGGAGTAAAAGAAATTGAATCAGTTTATAGCAGCCAAATCCCATGACTAGAACTACTTGCAATAACAAACTTAATGACTATGAACTACAAAATAAGGCCTACCAATGTGCAGGGAACTCCACAAACAAGAAATCTCATGTTCACATCATCATCGTATATCTTTACAGCAGAAATAGTCTCAGGTGAATTTTCCTCTTCTTCTTCCTTCATATCTGCTACACTTGGACTGGTATCAATATTGGGAGGAACCCCAAAAATTTGTGGCCCAAACTTACCAGCACCCTTATGGCTGTTAGAAGGTAAGACATTGTTTTGTATACAGTATAGTCTAAAAGATGCTAGAGCAAGCTGGAAAGCATCCCATGTATGGCTGGATGTACTACAAAACATAATATCAACCATTAGAAACACAATATTAAGGGATACATGCATGTTATAGTGATTAGTCAAGAAACTTCTAACCAATACCAAAGTAAATAATAAAAGTAAAATAAAAAAATAAAAAAACTGCACCCAATAGTTGGAACTTGCTACATTCTCAATACATACCAAAATACAAAAATTCAAAAGATTTTCTTGTTACCATGTCCAATGTCTGCTTCATTGATAGAAGCCAAAATTAGTCAATGAGAAGAGTGATTGCAGTCATTAAACCCATTTCTATCCAAGAAAAGACAAAAGCACCACCAGGAATTGTGATATATGTTAAGTATGTATGACACCCAAGATGATAGACGGTCATACCTCTGTGCTACAGAGAAAAAAGAATGACGAAAATGTGAAGCTGCATACTTTGAAAAATCATTTTTCCAATAGATAGTGTATGGAACTCCCTGCCAAACAAAAAACCTTTATTCAATTATTCTTCATGATAAAGGAACATAAAAATCAATATATTGGATTGTCACATCTTTAACGTGCTCATTAACAATAAAGCCAGCTAGTCTAACCCAAAATTACTAGTTTTGCAATTATCCAATACAAGGTATTGGATACATTAACAATAAAAGAACTTCATCCAATTAAAAATTATATGATCAATAAACAAATTTGGGAGTACTGGTTCCACAATATGGTACCCAAGCCATTTTCAGTTGGCTTTAATCATCACTTCATTCATTACTTTAAACCAGAAAACTTCTGTTTTCATATCTAACCTGATTTAAATAAATAATACCTTATTACGGAGTGCCTCCGCCAATTTCTCTCCCTTAGGAGTTTCCAAATAAACCTGCAACAGTATCATGGAATATTGAACATCAAACAATATATTATATGTGTCAAACAATCACAGAACAAAATCATTCACACAACACTCACTGTATTAGGTAATTTGGAACCAAATAATCCACACAATGTTTCTGGGGAAGACAGGTCAAAATCCCATGCAAGGGTCCCAATTTCTCCCCTATCTTCTAGCAGCTGACCTTGCAGGTAAACAAAATCTGGTTGCAGTTGTTCAAGAGCCCGACCAAGTTCATCGGTACTAGGTTTGATCAATAACTTGACCTAAATTCCCACACAAAGTTAAAATTCCACTTCAGAACATATTTTTCTCTCACAACCATCAGAAAACAGAAAACAAAATAAAACAAAAATTTGCATAAATAGAAACTAAGTGGTCACCTCAAGACTGCCAGAGGAAGAAAGCTCTGGAAAGGGATAAGGTGGTTGATCCTCAGAAGCAGCACTCTGCTTCTGCTTCTGTTTAATGTCACGTGATTTACCACTCAGAACAGCAAGAAGACTACAATGTCTTGACACACCCTGAGAATGGAACATCATGTGTAACCAAACTCCTCCAAATACATGTATAGAAAAAAGACGCCACCACCACCACCGCCAGTTGTCACAACTAACAAAACACTGCTACAACAGTTTCTACTCTTCCCACCCCAATGCCTCCTAAGGATTGTACAAGGTAGCAAATCCAACCCAGAAAGAAGATAGGAATGAAGGTGTTAACTTTGTCCCGTAGGAATTGGGAACAACAACACAACTCAGAGATTGAAGAAAAGGGGACGACCCAGATCAAAAAGAGACGAGAATCAGCAACCCAATTGGTCAAATTCCGAACTTGGCGAAGAATTCAGGACGAAAATCCACACCCAAAATCGAATCAATGTCAATAAAGTCAAGAAAGAAAGTAAATTGGGAACCCTACAAATAAACCTCCCCAATCGCTCTATCATCCACCAAACCGAAAGCCCATTTATAAATTCAAATATTACTAAAAGTATTTAATTGGGAAAAAATATTAAATCAAAATCAAAGACCTTTTTGTGTCTCGGCACAGTCCCAAACTCTACAAACCACAACACCAATTGGGTCAGTCAAAGTAAACCATTAACTGAACAAATACAATAATATTACCATTACAATAACTATACAAACATTAAATTGGCCCCCTTTATGTACGATCCTAATTAGATTAACCTTTTGATGATTCAAATACAATAAATCCAAGGAAAATAGAATAAGGGGTTGCCAAAATGATAAAGTTTGTTATTATCATTATAAAATAAAAGGAACAGGAAATGTCTTTCACACATGATTCGATAACTTTTGAAAACGTAGGACGATAGAGATGACGATGCCAATGGCATAGGATATTATAATTACTCAAACCAACAGGATGCACAACTTGGTTTGTTTTATCTTTTGGTTCAAAGAACTGAATTATGTTATGTGCTTACACACGCGCACACGCTCTTCAAAACAACAACAACATCCAACCTCTGCTGCTTTCTTAATTCCTTTTCTCTTTCTCTTCGTGCTTCTTTCTCCCTCACTCACTCTCTCTCCTGATTCTCTCTCAGCTTAATCTTTATTCTCGTACTGTTGGTTGGTACTTTGACGCGGACACGACATACCAAAAAGTACAAGGAAATAATCTCGGAGGACAAAATAGACAAAAACGAGAGGTGGTTCAGTTGTTGTAAGCATAACTAATCTAAAAGGTTTTTACTGAATCTGATACAAATTGAAAATTGTTGAACAATTTGTTGCAGTTAAAATAGTTGGTTCAACCAACTTGTAACTGGGTACACCGTATGTGGAAAATTCTTCTTCGTACACTTCTATGTGTTGTTTTTTGAACTTTTTTTAAATCAATTACTTTTGAGAAAGCTTAAAAATTGCTAAGATTTTTTTGGGTTATTCCTCATCATCCTACAAATTTGAGTAAACTTCCATGTTTGTTATTAGCAAAACAGACAAAAAGGATTTAAGAAAAGACAAGGCAGAAGGTCTATCCAAAGTTCCTCTTCTTACTCATGATCTACTCCACTTAAATGTATGTTTGAATACATAACATTTAATAACTTATTCTCATGCATGTACTCAATAGACTTGAAAAGTTAAATATTGAACTATATATTCTCAAATTATAACCTTTTCAAAATTACTCGTTAAAATGTTGTTAATTGTTTTGAATGTATTATTATTATTATTATTATTATTATTATTATTATTATTATTATTATTATTATTATTATTAATAATAATGGGTCTTTTGCAAGAGAATCACTAGAGATAATCAACACTAATAAGACATGAAACTAACTCATATAAAAGGAATTAACATCATCTTTAACTCAAAATGTTAAGACAAAAGGTTTATGGATCTTCATATATATATATATATATATATATATATATATATATATATAGTGTTCAACATTTTTATATTTATTT